>Ga0098052_1000785_pt1 | contig 20003 bp, 7 predicted proteins | sample 15_taG_FD_81591 | JGI IMG/M metagenome (GOLD analysis project Ga0098052, IMG submission 81591) | Marine viral communities from the Subarctic Pacific Ocean - 15_ETSP_OMZ_AT15312 metaG | ecosystem: Environmental > Aquatic > Marine > Oceanic | place: Pacific Ocean | collected 2015-01-18
CTATAGAGATCCGGAAAGTATCGCTTGTTCCTTAAGTCCCAAGCACCATTAAGGATGATCTTATCTCCATCAAGGAGAGCATACCCAGTTATGCTCGAACTCACATCCAGGCCGAGAATCATACAATCCTCGCTTTTCCGCCATAAGTATCCGTCTTTTTGTGGCATGGAACACACAATGTCCTTCCATTATTTATATCCCATAGAACATCACATTTATCAGCTTGCTCTGTGTTTTTTATATTATTTTCTTCCAAAAGTACACACAATGGCTTAATATGGTCGGCGTTAAGATATCCCCTGTCCCCGCAATGAGTACAAGTAAAATTATCTCTCATAAACACCTCTTTTCTCCATTCTTCATATTTTTCTAATCCACGAACCGACCGATTTAGATTGGTAGTTCCGCCCTTCCAGCCGGAAGTATCTTTTCCAAATCTTTTCTTTATTTTTCCCGTCCTGAGTCCTTCTAGGTGGCCTTCTCTTATCTTTATCAATATTTCTTCTTTCCTTCCTGACTCTTCCATTTTCTTCCAGCGAGCTACACCGGCACAGGAATGGGAACAATGTTCACTCTTGCCCCTCTCATAAAAGGGAACCACAAAAATCTTTTTGCAGACTGGGCACTCTTTTTCTATGTCGGAGTTCTTGTGAAAATGGTTTTTGCACTTTATCGAACAAAACTTGGGCTTGGGTTTTCTTGCCTTGAACTCTTCGCCACAATAAGAACAGGAGCCCCCATAAAACTTTGGCCTTTCCCTGTAACTATTTTTCTTAGAGCAGTTACCAGAACAAAATTTGCTATGGGGCCTTTTTGATGTAAAGCTCTCCTCGCAAAACAAGCACTTATGTTCGTATATAGTTCCTTTTCCCATGTTAGTAAATAGTATGCTAAAATAGGGAAAGCCGAAGAAAATGAGCTTTCTTTCTAGATGTCCAAACAAAGCTTAAACGTAAACTCACGGTCCTCTTGTTTTTTAACAGGTTTTGCTACAGTTGTCAAGCCAATTAAATTTTTATTTCCATCATACAAGCCAATCTTAGAGATGTAAGTCTCTTTTGCAAAGCTGGCTGCTGGGCTGTCGTAAGAAGAGCTTACGATATTCACTGTAGCCAACTCCGGTTCTCGGTAAGACACTGAACTTGTCAGTGCTTCGTAATCTGCAGAGGTGGCACTATAGGATAGATAGGTGGGGTTATTGGAAAAGTTTAGTTGGCCTTTCGGCGCATGAGCAAACATAGTCATTACAGGGACTTCTGTGGTCCCTGAAAAGCTCATCACGTATGACGCCGAAGCTCTAGTATCAGCGCCCTCACCGTCAATGGGGATACCGTCATTGGCTCCAACTGCAAAGTATAGCCAGGAAGAAGTCACAGCAGTACCAGTATTCTTATAGTTCAGCTTGGCCTCTGCCGAAGGGCCTGTGGTCTGTAGATCCCAACTTCCCGTCAAGATTATGAAACCTTGCTTATAAAGGGCTATTCCAGCCACACTTCCTGAGCCAGTGCTACCCTCTGGGCCAACTTGGATCAGTTCACCATTTTTATTTTCATCTTTAATCTCACCAATTAGTGTACCTGTCAAGTAGTACTTTAGGCTTATCGTGCCCTTCTCCAAAGCAGAGCCATAGAAGATGCTCGGCACACTCAACAAGTTGACCGGAACTTCATCCAAGTCTCTGCTGTAGCCACTTGCAAACGAGGCTGAATAACTAAAGTGTGGACTCATGGCCGAATAATGATTGATAGTATTCTTGAGTGCATTTATGTGTGAGGAAGTCAATAACGTCTTGAGACGCTTATAGCGCTCAAGGCTAGTTCTCGTCCCACCATCAATCGTATCATTATGAACGTCTCCATCATCATAAGGTGGGAATCCATCGGTTGTAGTCCCCAGTGCAGCATCGAGGCTCAACGCTACGCTGTTGTGTCTCTGGTACTCTTGGAAAATAACTGATTCGTTCGACGTAGCCATTGTCGCAAAATGCCCAGTGTCGAAGAATTCCCTCACAATTGAAGCAGAAAGCGGGTATTCTGCTCCACTAACGGCATTGACCGAGTCACCATAGTCAAGAGAATAGTAATCACTTGTGGACAGTGTCTTGAATGTGGTTAGAGAACTATCCCGCTGCATGAACGGAAAGACAAGTCCCGTGTCTGTGGGGTTTCTGTCCACATTTAATTCATAAAGGCTTACATGGCCAGCCGGAACACCAGGAACACTCGAAGTAAATGCCCCTGCTTGTTCAGACTTATTGTTGTAAAAAACTTGTGAATTGTAGACATCAAACCTACAAGACGGATTAGTTTTCAGTTGGTTGACAAATAGGTCGTTCGCAGTGAACTTGTAGAGAGACATGAACGCCCCCTTTAGTAGTCCAGCCTAACTCGCAAGATCGACTCGTTAGAGGGGTCGTTCTTAAGAGGCTCTGACACTTTAGCCACAGCCAACAGTTAATTGTCTGGCGAGTAAAGCCCAACTCCGGTAATATAACTGACTGGATCATTAGCTGCATCGCCATCTTTAACCACTATTGCACTTGGCCCATTAGAGGTTGAGAGGTAGGTTGGGTTTGAACTATAATTAAACTCAGTGTTGTTAACTCGACAAAAGTAAATCGTCGAATTCAATTCAATGGTGTTACTAAACTGAATATTGTAGATTCTGTTTCTGAGTGAATTAGCCAAAGTATCTATGGTAGAGCCCGTAATAGAATCCAGACCAACATAGGGAGAACCAGTATCCACCAATTCCGTAGAGTCTGTGGTGGAAGCGTGCAAAATGCCCCCCGTCTTGCCAGAGTCATGGAACACCGAGCCAGATAGGATTGCTACGCCTGCTTGGTAGAACACTAAACCAACTTTATAATATTGATTTGCAGCTAGTGTATTTGTGCCTGCTGAGGCTGTTGCATACAGGACACCGTACTCACCAGCAGGAGAATTTACAAAATAGCCGTCTGAGCCTGAAAAATCCGTAATCTTAATTCTTCTATTGAAGGTTGATCCGTCTTGGGCGAAATCTCCATGGACACCCAATTCCATCTCGAAGGTACCCTTCTTAATCTCGTCTTTGGTTAACAATCGAGCGAAGTTAACAAAGTAACATTCCTTAAGCTTGGTTCCGCCAGCAACAATATCACCGTCTTCATCAAAGAGTCGCACAGAGCCTGTTTCATCATAGCCCATAAGCACTTGAGCCATTTGATTGTAGATATTAATCTTCTTTGCATTCTGAGCATTAGATGCTCCTGACAAAGCAGAAGTCGAAGCATACCCGGCAGTAATGTCAAAAATATGATTTGCTGACGAACTCAAATAGGGATAATCAAAGACGCTTTGAAACATCCCGTGGGAGTAGGTCTTGATGTGGGGCTCGGAGCCCAGTGCAACTGCCGTACCACCATAAGTGCCTGACAGGATACTCCCTGTAATCGGAATAGATTCATGCAACAACGTTCTAGTTGTCGTAACATCGTTCTCGCCTAAACTTTTAAAAGTCGTTGCCATTTCTTACCTTCCTTATTGCTTCTTGATAAATCGGACTGGAACATCAATGCTGTACCCGGTTGTGACCCCAGTAACTCGCACTACAGTATCAATGTGATAAACAGAGGTGCTACCGACGGTTGACGTTCCGCCTAACCGAGTAAACAGAGAAGTACTACCATTCAATTCTAATGAAGCTGCGATACGAAACTGAAGTCTTGTACCTCTCGGCCCGTCAATGGCCGACTCAGCTGTTCCGGTAGAAGTACTTGAGATGCTCGACACATACCTGGAATTAGACAAAGTTAAGTAATAACTGGCCATTTGGGCCTCGCTTACATACGATAGTCTCGTTCTGGTACCTGACGTACTATAGATTGAGCCAAACCTGTTGTCGATTTCGATCTGGTATCTGGTTTCCAGAAGATCAGCAGAGAGTGGAGTTGTTGCTGGGGGGCTTCCGTTGGTATCGATGCCCTGGTCTATCGCAATGCTCGTACTCGAAACAGAGGAAGGGGTCTCGCCCCAAAGAACTCCTGCTGTGGTCCCAACAGCATCTTGTGTGTCCTTATCAACTGCCACCAGGAACGAATTGGTTGTTGATTCTCTAACGCTGCCATGATCCGAGCTTTCAAAGAGTCTCATGACTGGCAAGTACAGAGTATCGTTTCTGCTCAAAGTCATTAGACGATGATGCATCGAGGCTTCAGGATCGGTAAAAGCTTCCATGACCGGGGTCTGCAGGATTTCCAGATCATAGTAAGCAGAACCACTTGAGTGACTTGCATCGTACAAACGATAGTTGATTTCTCCATCGCCCAATGCAAACTTGGCGATTTTGAAGCTTCCATCCCCCCTAGCCAGTCTCCTCCGACCCGTGTCAGTCAAAACTGCGTCGAGGATTATATCTCCACTATTGTCCAAGAAACCCATAACTTTACCTCTCTAGCTATTAAATAGTAGCACACAATAAATAGTTTGCTTTATGCCAACTTTATGACCTATCGTCCTTTTTCTCAAGCGTGACATTCATATCTATCTTTTTACCAGTCTTTTTAGATGTCAGTCTTATCTTGAATGTCTTTCCCCATACACTGTCTTCTAGCGCTTCCGAGCCCAGAACAACATCCGAAACATCGTTGGGATCCTGATACTCGTTTCCAGATCCATCCACAAGATTACTATCTAACTTCGCCGTAACCTGTTCCAATGATGGATAGACTTGGAGGATCTTCTTTAGTGTCTTAGTTGGAACACTTCCTCCCACCACAGGCAACTGGTACAGGTTGACGATTGGGTAGATTGCTCCACCATCATCAACCAACTCTACTTCGTAAATGAAAGTGGGGTTAGAAACATTGTCATGGAAATCAACCGTTCTGAAGGTGTAATAGTATTTCACATTTGGCTGCAACGCATCCGTATAGTCCGAAGAGCGAGATCTTATGACTCGATTCTCGTCTCTGATTAGTGTGCTTACCTTTGCCCTCCTTTGGTCCTCAAAATCGGAATAACTTGAAGGAGCACTATCAAGCCTAAAGACCTCAAAGTAGGAGGGGATATCATCCGATTTAAACAGGAGTTCCGAGCCAGAGTCGAGCCCTTGAGCTTGGTAATGTTTTTCGAATAAAGCTTCATCGCTTTGTGTAATCGGGATTGCCACGATTCTCCGCTCAGCCACGGTTGCGTCAAAAGTAAACAGCAATTGATTATTCACGCCCCGGTACGGAATTATTTCCACTTCGGGCGGAGGAGGCGGATTTGAGAGAACCGACGTGGTTAGTGTAACATAAGGAGCTTCTACTATTCTGGTGCAGGGTTGCATCTCTACTTCGTATTCGGCCCGAAAACCAGAAGTCTCAACGAGCGGGATTCCTTCACCTGCCAGTAACTCACTTACACCGAGCCCTGTGCTATGGAACCCTGAGCCCGTTCCGAGACCAATTCCAGGGTGTGTCCTTGTAGAGAACCCTTCCCTCTCAAGGCCACTAAAGCTACGAAGATGGTGCGGGGGAATCACTACGTTTCCCAATTCAGGACCAGCGGAATCCCACCCAAGGTAGGTTGCATTTAACATATGGTGCGATGGTGGAGTTTTTTGAGGAGCATTATCATATATTGCATAGTCTACCCCACCCACAGGATCCACACTAGTTGGGGTTGCCGATGTCCCGCCATCGTAACCCATAAACAAGTGAAACCAATTCTCAATAGAAAATGTGCTTGGATCATAATCTGCTGGGCTGTTTATACCTCTCAGTAGATAATCCAACTCCAGCCGAGTTAGGCCACCCACCATAGGGGTGTCTCCATCAATCCAAGCATCGTTCCAATCCATTCCCCACATTTCTTGCCAACTATCAAAGCTTGAAACGACTCCTTTTGGGCGAACAATCCAGGCTTGTGACATGATGTCTCTGATTTCACCGAGCGAGAAAAACCTTGTGGCCTTAGGGCTCCAAGCTGGCCAGGTGCTCATGTCTACATCGTTGGGCCGAATAGAAGGCCTTGGGGCCACGTAGTTTACATCATCCAGGAAGTGGTTAAAAATCCAGAAGGTGTCAGTTAAGGTTCCCCTATTATCTTGACTTATATTGTTTAAGGTGTTATCATTAAAATAGAGCGCTGCCTTTTGCCAAATATAGATGCCGTCTGTTGGATCAATATCAAAAAGGTTTTTCGCCCCAAACCAACTAAAGTTGTACCCAATTAGCTGCTCATCTCCGTCATCCACTGATGTCAAGACCGTATCGATTGTAGGTGATACTATTTGCTTGTATTGGTACTTTACACCAAAAACATACTTATAAGAGTAGATATCGTAAGTGTATTGCTCTCCGTATCTCACCTGTGTATCGACGTATTCCATAAAACTTACAGCGTTGGGGATCCAAATATCTTGGACCAAAGTGCCAGCAGTTGTTGGGCCACGGTGCTTTTTGACTCGATAAGCAAAGGTCTGGTTCTCTGAGAGGATTCCATCTTGGAACACCTCATCGTACAGTCTGCTAGAGAAAGTGCTGGTGCCAAGAAGCTTTTCTTCGAAGCCATCACTTGAATCATGGATCAGTGATTGGTACCCAGCTAGGGAATCGGCCAAACCATTTCCCACGTCTGTTATGTAGCTTTCATAGTCTTCGCTAAGACCGCGAGCGTGGGAGGTCTCTTGTGACCACACAGTGTCCAGAATAAGCTTCTTGCTAATATCAAAAGAATTCTCAGCGATTGTGTCTTCATACCCCCGACTCAAGAGGTTCGCCGCTTCTATATCAAGGTGTGACACAGAATTATATCTAGGCCCCAACTTCAAGATAGGAGAAGCCATTAGCGACCTAGCCTCACCGCTTTCGTGGTAATAGGTTGCAGAAGAGAACTCGTAGGTATCTTCATAGGTCTGGTCAACCAACAGAGAAGAGTCTAAAGATGAAATAATGTGCGAGATCCAAGTGGGAGATAACCTTAGGTCCCCAAGTGTATCTGCAATGTTGCCTAAACTCCCCACGTCCTCTTTGCCTTCTGCAGATAAGCTCAGATTGACGTGGAATGGCATCTTGAGACTTCTCTCGTTTAGGTCCTGGATAGAAGCTCCAGAAAAGGAGCCAGGAATACCAATCGAGTATGACTGATGAGTCTGAATAATATTCTTCCCCTGGCTTATAAGGTCGGACTCTTCTTGAAAATCAAGATCTGCGTAGGCCGCGCTCCACTCTCTTAGGTAGTCTTTGTAAGGAACCCCCAAAGAGTGCTCATATTCATTAAGTGTGACGAGGGGATCATTTAGGTCAGGATCGACACCATTGTCTAAAATAGCTTCTGACAGGCTAGAATTCTTGTTATATAGCAGAACATGGTTCACCATCTCGTCGTACAGGCCTATACGTGGCACCGAAACAGTTGGGTACAATGGGCCCACGTCGAATTCATACAAAGATACAGCGTAAAAGTTTGGCATAACGGACTCTTGCAGTGAGCGAGTCAGGGATTCGTACTCCTCTACAAAGAAGTTATATTTCGAAGTTGCCGAGACGCTCAAAGAGTCTTCGTCCACCACATATTTGAACCCTTCACAGTAGTAGTAATCAGCAACTCCTAGAAGCGCTGAATTCTTAAACAACTCACCCATATCACCTGAAAACTTAGTTAAAGTTTGGTAGTCGGCAAGGCTACCCTGCACTACCAACTTAGCAATTTTGATTTCTGGTTCCTTTGTAGAACTTAGCTCGTCAGTCTTCGTTAGGGTTAGGTTTCTGTTTTTCTCGAAAGCACTTGCACCAAACAATTCTTGGGGGTTTATGCTAACAACCGTTGGGATCCCCTCCTCTAGTTTCGTAAGGTTTTGTCCATAAACTAAAGTCTCTTCTCCCACGATTAACTGCGTTTCCCAGTACTGTCCCATCAAAACTCGGAACAAATCTCTCGTAGTTCCCAGATAGGAATCGGGGCTTATGTAAGTTCGTCTTTTGCCCAAGGCATAAACCCCAGGTCCAATAGCTACGCTACTCGCTGAGGAGACTAGCAGCTCCTCCTTGGCATAAGGGTTTGTATCTTTAATAGCCACTAATCACTCCCTGCATCCCTATCGTATAGTTCAGGCCCGGAACAGCTTCTGAATTGTCGGATACCTTCACTTCGTCCCCCAGGGTTTCTTCCTCGCCACTATCTAATTCTTCCATAGTCGAAAAACTTCCGTAACTGTTCTTGGAATCTGGTGGGTCTATATCCAAATTGCCTACTATTAAGTATTCACCTAAGAGGTTTTGCTGCTTTTCCGCATCATGTGAATCAAGTTTAATTAGGTATGGTTTGCTCGAATCATAGGGTCCCTCGACATAATCATAGTCCACCCCTTCTGTAAATCCTGTCACGTATTGGACAAAGACTTCTTCTCCCGCCAGGGCATCAAACTCTTTAGTTCCTGTGGTTACTGATACTATAGTTTCAATTGAAGTTGTCATGGTATCGGCTGGGAGAATTTCGGATGGAGCGGCTAGTTCTTTTTGGGTAAAGTTATCTGCCCTCCCTCCCGACATAATTATTCCAGAGTCTAAATTCGCTAAGGTATCCTGTTCGGGCTGGCACTTTTCGCCCGCAAGGGGTTGTCTGCGGAAAGTAGCCCCTGAACCGTTTTGGCCCAAAGCGGCTATTAAGAGTTGATGAGTGTCGCCAGTAGCTTCTGGCTGGTTCTTCGCTCTCAGTAGCCGAGCAGACCTATCCATATCTGTCCCTCTAGACAGATCATACTCATCATTACTAGTCACCACTCTTAGGGGATTCAACTTAGAATAAAAGGCCTTATACCTCGCCATGTTTTGTGTCGAGGGTCTGCTTACCCCAAGCCTAGTCGCTTTGGTCAGAAATCTCTTGCGCAAAGTCGCGGGAGTAATCGCCAACAGTCCGGTGTAACTACTCCTCTCTGGGATATCAAAATAGTCTAGCCCATAGCCATTTATCGGCTCTGTCGAGTAAGGCTCGGCGAAGGTGTGGGCCATGGGTACCAAACCAGACCCCTCGCCCCTGCTAGACCGTACTGTGCTCTCTGCCATGCTCGTTTCTCTATCTGCTTGCACCCCATGTGCTCTAATCTTTTGTATGAGGGCCCCCAGCAAGGCCAAGACCTGCTCCACTCCATCCAGGCTCCTAGCAGATGGTCCGACAACAGGGTATAGCCTGCTTGCATAGCTGGTGGCTCTAGAACCTGTTAGTTTTCCCAGCACATCAAGATACGTCGCCACTGCGGCACCCCATGGAAAGTTAAAAGAATTTCTCTTCTCCACTTTCTCAGCCGAGCCATACATTCGACCCAGCACAGAGACCCCTCGATAGCCTATCTTGCCTTGACTAGTGTAGTACATCTTGTCACTAGCAGTGGCATAATAATCATTCAAAACGTCATAAGCCTTTTGAAGTCTTTTCATCTGTGCCTGCATAAACTTAATCGTAGGATCCACCAATGTAGCTTCTAGGCTATAGGAATAGAGGCCAGGTTCAAAATTTTGAATCTCGGAGTCGTAAAACTCAAAAGCTCGCATACCCCCTAGGCCAGCCAAATCCCTCTCGGCTACAGAACCAACGTATTTCTCATCCACAAAATAATCGCCCCTCTCCAGCCTTCCTTTCCCTGGCTTCTCACCAGAAATCGCCACTATATCATAAGAAGAGGAGCGAACAAGACTTTCTTCAATTCTCTTTCTGGTGATCTTAAGTTCTTGCACCCAACTTTGACGCATTAAGTTATCCACGTCTGTTGTGAAAAACAAGTTGTTGAAGCGACTCTTCCGTGCTAGGACTCTGCGGACATCGAGTACAAATAAAGCACGCGCTGAGCCTTTCTTATCCCTACTGAGAAACAAATCAGAGACTACTCTAGATTCGTCAGAGTCGGTGAAGAGTCTTAGTTTACCCTGTAGATTTCGCAACTCATTAAAGATCCTATAGTCATGAATCCTAGTATTGTTGTGGACCACTTCTGTCAGGGCCGGATGGGCTCTCGAAGTATGCACCGGTCCAGCCATCCAACCCTTGCTTTCGTGGTAATGGACTGGGCCTGACCAAAGCTCTCCGCTAGGTAGGTAATAACTGCTCGCCTTAGTCTTCACTTTCCCGTCTTCCAGCACATTTTCTACAGTGGTGACTCCAGTGTGATTGCCAGATTCTGTGTGTAGGATATAAGTTAGGTGTTCCGAGTCAGCCGTGAAAGAAGCTTCTAAGGGAACAATACACAAAATGTCACCAGCTTCGGAAACTTCTCTAACTTTGTAGTCTACTAATTTTATTCCCCTTGGGATCGCAAGAATTTGCTCCGTGGCATGACCTCGAAGATCTTCCTTTAGGTTCTCCATCGAGCCCCCATTGGTCAAGTGCCGCGTCACATCAATATGTGTACTCTGAATCGTCCTAACAATCAAATCTTTAGTTGCTCTCTTGCCAAACCATCGTGGCTGCAAGAGAAACTCTGGTATCGCCAATCGAAGAAGCGCCCTGTCTCGGAACAATCTTACCTGCTCCACAAAGACATAAGGCAATCCATAACCTACTACACTCTGTATAATCTGGGCTTTTGACATCAGTATACTGTATCCTTACAGGTATCATCTTCTTTCGGGTCTGGGCAATCCCTAGATGATGCGTCCGTAGTATAAATATCCACAAGAGAGATATTTTTAGTGTCCTCGCACTCAATTTCTGTTTCAACATGTAAGCCGCGAGATTTCAACTCTTCCACGGATGAGCAAATAAGCTGCTCATCTATTTGCCTATCAACTTTTATGTTCAGATAGTATTCAACATAATCTTTACTTAGTGGCTCAACAGGTACGATAACTTCGTCTTCGTCCAAAAGGATACCATCCTGAACCAGGCTTATTGGCTTTCTGAACTTGAGGGGGCGTAGCTTTTCGACATAGGTGCTGAGCCCCGGTGATTTTTCTTCGACAACTTCAAAAACTTCAATTTCAAAGTTCTCGCTTGTAAATTCAGCATTCCGCTCCATCACTTGAGCTAATAAAATCTCTGGCTTTACATCCAGAAACTCGCCATTCGGATATTCTATTGCCAGTTCTGTATCAGATATGAAACTTCGTTCCCTCTTGACGCTTACTGTGTAGGCCAGAGTAACATTCAACTGTGGTATCTTTATAGTCGGTGTCTGGGAGCCAGATATGGTCCTAGCGGAGCTTGTGACTTCTCCACGCAACATGCTAACCGACCAGGCAGGAGCCCCTGCTGTAAGGGTGTCAGAGGTGCCCAGATAACTGTGCGGCTGATACATCCTTCTTTCGTGGTAAGAACCATCTATTGTCACGCCACTTGTGCCCTCGCCAGCAGTCTGTAGGATGCTCCCCTCATTGATGACTAGGCCGGTAACCGAATCAATTGACCCTGCTACGCCATTAAGTCCTCTCCGTAGGAAGATGTTTCTGTCAGAGAAGACCACTTGTGTCCCTAGCTGCGGAGTCTCCTCTTGTATTCTTGGTTCGATATCATTTTGGCGATCGGTATGTCCTGCATACTGGGGGTCATATAGAACGTTCTCATCGTGAAACGAATAATATTGTGGCCGGAACAAGCCTTGAGATAACAGATACTCCCCATGTGGAGTTAGCTGTAGGTCGAGCACCTGTTCTTTTTTATCTAGAAATTTCATTGCTCCTCATCTCCACAAAAATCCACTTCCGCATCCAGCTTGATCATCTCCACAAGCGAGAAGAAATCGTATGGCCAATTGTAACTGTAATCGACTTCTTTAGTCCTGCCTGCTACCTTGAATTCAAATTTATACCTCTTGTCGTCCAAGTTGTCTCCGCGCCTGGAGGCCACTTTCGAGAAATAGTTCTTTACAGCCCTCTTCTTAATCTTAAAGACCATCCACCGAAGCTTACCTGGCAATCCTTCTCTTCCTAGCAATTCATTGGACAACAGCTTATGGCTCACTGTCGCCTCTTTTTCTTCCACTCTGTCTACAGATTTTGGTGGTAAGTTCTGCCATATATGGGTCAAATCGTCTTTGTCAAAGTGGTGTTCGAATTCAAAAACATACATCGCAAATGGCTCTACGTGTTTACAAGTCAAGAAATCCATTCTCGGCGGCAATATATAGTTCTGGAGCTTGTTTACCATCTGCTGAACGGAGTTGCTTTCTTCGAGTTTATTCGCTACCGCCTGCTCGATCAGGTCTCTAGGCAGTGCAAAAAACTCCTTCTCAGAGCCCTTCTGGAGATAAGGAATCGCCACTACTGCCTCACTAACAGTTTTACTGACCGCCACCTCACCAAGTCTTCGAGGAGTCTGGTCGATCCCAAACAAATCTACAAGCGATTCAACATTGCCATTATTATAGTATGTGCTACCCACGCCAGGATAATTGTTCAACCAGTCTTGCGGAATATCCGTTACTTGCAAGAAGATGCCCTGATCGGGTGCTTCGGGGGGCAGTCCAAATTGATGCCACATTCCACGCGGAACTGATTCGGAAGCCATTGTTGGCACGGTAAGTAGATTTTCAAGGTTAACTTTGGAATTACCGAAATTGAACATAGGGGTCTCCCACTTTGGCTGAATCACAAAAGCTACGTGATTCGCCTCTGGGTCGTCACTTATGCTAATAGGTTCTCCGGTAACCGGGTCATACGTAACAGATTTAACTCTGGTCCGGCCATCCACAATGATAGTGTCGGCCAAATTCATTATGTTCGAACGTAATGATGTATCCCCGGTCCCATCTGCATAGTAGCCTGCATTATTCCCTGGCACATGAGAGCCGCCAGCGCGGTCATATCGAAACTCCAGCGCTCCGTCCACACTACCTAAGATCTCTGCAACCGTATACTTTCTGGTCTCAGTGGCCGTAAATTGAATGTCGAGCCAAGCTTCACCATGGTAGTACGGCGGAGTTCCCGCCCAGTTGTACCCGTTATAACTGTCGAGCATCCTCTGATGATAGGTTCCATCATGGTCCGTGGCAGCTGTAATTGCATTTCTCCCAGTGACTGGGTGAAAGAAGGCCGATGGACGACTGTACATTGTAAAAGTCTCTCTCAAATCAGACTGCAATGGATTATCTTGCGGCAATTCAAAGGTACTTGCAGACGAGGAACGTGCGATGTTCATGCTCCGGAACATTTTAATTCGCATGTTGTACACACTACCGCTTACTGCATTCCCAAATCGTGGATCGCTCTCTGGAAGCGAAACGATTGTGGTCATATTGCCTTGCGGCAAAAAGAATTCAGGGACTTCTCCAAAAAAGTTGTGAGCCATCATGCTATAAAGAGGGTCGCCCCGTCCATTCCAAGAGGCCGTAATATTCAGAGATGCACTGGGGTGTGGTGCCATGTCTACTAGCGGAATGTTAGCAAGATATTTCTCTGGCTCCACCGCTGCCTCAAAGTCCAGCATCCTGAACTTACTGCCATTTGCGCTTGAACTAATAGCATAATAGGAGCCAAGAGCCTGGACGGCATAGCTTGCTGTCAAGACCGGATAAGAGACACCAAGGCCCGACTTAATTGAGTTATAGACGATACCAGGGGAGAACATAGTCTCCAAGAAGGGTCGAATTTTAGCATTTTCATATGAAGAGTCTGCTCCCGTATATTCAACATGCTTAGCATATGAAGAAGAAAACTGTTCTGCTAGCTGCAGAGTTCTCTCTGCAGGATAGAATCCATTGTAAGGTAAGAACTTTTTCAATGCCTTACAACGAAGCGTGATAGAATGCTCTTTTGCTATCCCTTCATGGTCGGCTTTGACTACATCAAAGTACTTTAGGAAATCACTGTTAGTATAGGTATTGTAGAATTGTTCCTGTGAACTATCGGAGGGATAGTCCTCAGTTCCGCTGGTGCCGAATATACCCAGCGAAGAAGTATTTTGAGCTAAAAAGTCTCCTCCATTTGTGGAGATGTAGTACGGGATATGATCACTAATTCGGAACTCAGGAACAATTGCATAGTCCTTATTTCTGACTCTGAGGTCTTCTGCATAGTCTTCATACGAATCTTTCGCTGGAACTTGACGATTAGCCGAACTTGTAAGATAGGCCCCATCTTCTATCCTACCCGCCATTGGACCAGCCTGCCATTCTGCTTCACCCCCTCCGACCTGAACAAATCCAAAAATCCTGTCGCCTGTCCCTGCTGCCGAAGCAGCATTCGTTATTGATATCCCAGAGGGCGCTGTGGTCGATGCAGTAGTGGCAACCCAGTGCTTAAGAGCGTACAAAGCAGAGGCTGTAATGTATTGCTTGCTGCCGAAGTGTCCCTGTGTCGATGCGTTCTGTAACTCTCCCGAAGGGCTTGTGGTATTGTTTTGGGCCTTTAGTTTGGAATCATCTGCAGTAGAAAAATCCTCCTTGGCGTCCAAGCCCCAAACGCTGTATAGACTTCTGCCACCAAGGCTCACCTTGTCAGCTTTGCTAGTCCCTCTGGTCGTTCGATCAGAATGCCAATAGTCAATTGAGTAGCCTTGCCTTGTTCTTATTTTATTGTTATAGGTATTCTTTTCAGCCGGATAAACTGTCTCTCTGTACTTGAGTCCTGCAAAATCATCTCTATAAAGATCTAAGATTTTATCGTAAACCACTCCACCAGTCTCGATGTCTTCATCGTTGAGGTCCTGATTAGAAAAGCGAGCCAAATTGTTAGCATAGGTTGAGCTAGCAATAACATCCTGGAACTTTTGTTCAATCGGCTTATATTTGGTGATGACCGGAGATTCTCTATATTGTGTCTTTGGGCCGTACCTCTGCCTTGGCAACACCCTGCCCTCTGCTGTGTACGTCTGTGTATCCTCTCGCTCAACGGAGATTAAATGACTCTCCCTCAAAGCTCTCGCAACTGGGTGTTGCCCTACTCTTAGCTGATTCCAGACGTTAAATCCGTAAGTGTCCCCTCTATGGCTCAACAATGCGTTTAAGGTATTGCCTTCCGAGATTCCACCAAAATCAGAGGTCTCATACGAAGCAATGGCCGATTCTAGTGGGTAACCCAGCATCTGTTGTGAAGAACTAACAGGTTCGACAATAATCGTATTAAGGCCAGCGAGATCCACAACCACATCAGACGCAACGTGACTCTCGCTCACAAAACTAATCGCATTCACATAACCTGCTGAAGTTGAGATCTCAAAGTTTCTTGGACTATAACCCAGCATCCCCCTGCCATCCGAGCGACTACCACCATAAGGGGTTGACTCATACGAGCTAGTTAGCCAGGAATATTGCAAGTCACTTTGGGGGATTGGCCTAATCAGGAAATAGTTGTCACGAATCGATGCAGTTGCGACAGTCCCTAGCGCCCCAACGTGTTCGTTATTGTATTCTATCCGGCTTAACGTGTTACGGTTGATCTTGTGAAAGTTTGCTACCCCCTCGTAGCTAGCCGAAACTGCAGCAACGCCAGGCTTAAACCCAAATTGCGAAGTTGACGCTGTTAACAGAGTAAGGAGGGGTTGTCTCACAGAAAGGTTTCTGTAAGGTAATGCATTATAAACACTATACTGCGAAGTATCTACATCGAGCCCGCCATGTGAAGTCTCCACTCCACCTGGGGCAGAGAATCGGGTCACCATGGAGTATCCCGAACTGGTGAGGTGGAGCATCTCTCTGTCTACGATACCATTGATCTCTGTGGAAGCCGTATCGGCTACTGACACACCTTCATTACGGACAAATTGACTAGTGCTTCCTCTACTGCCAACTGTCTGCACTACTTCACGGATATTAGTGTAGTTGCCCAAGGTCTGGCTTCCGGCTACAATCTTCAAATTCTCTAGGTTAACAGGTCTTTTTACTTTTCCCCCTCGCGAGATTAAATCTCTAGGGTTGTGTGGCCCAAACTCAGAACTACCAGGGCCCCGGAAAACCAGCCCTGTTGCTCCTTCTGTCAGGTGGTATGTCTCGGCGCGGGTAGCTTTAGTATCAGAACCTTGCTGCAGAGGAGTGTGACGAGAGGCCCAGCCACCCACAAAAGCATTCGTGAAGGCCGACTGTAACGGGATCTCGCCTCCGTCTAAGTAAGACTCGTAAGAATGGAGGTTAACAACCTGAAAATCATTAAAAGTATCATTGTACCCAGTGTCAAGGGAGCCGCTAATCTTCCTGAATGGAAGATAATTAGCTGCCTTAAGTCCGTCTAGAGCTTCGGTAGCAGCTAAAGAAAAGTACTTCTTGTGCATGGGATGCAGCACGTCGTCGATATCTGGGAGGTTGTTGGTTCTCGTGGTTGTCGTCAGGTTTGAGCTATCGTAATTCTGTGAGTACGTATCGATAAAGGCACCGCCTCTTTGGCTTGCAGGCTGATTTACCCCAGCATGAATTATCCTCCTCCCTGTCTTGTGGGTTGTTACCTTATCTTCTATTCCGGCCTGCATCGATATCTTACAGGGCGCACTGTGTCTGCGATTTCTTGCTCGCTGTTTAGACATTATAATCGCTTCTCTTGTCGCGTTGACTCCAGCATCGCTGGAAGACAGTGTCGGATGTAATGCCCCAACGTACTGCCAATATACTGAATTGTCGGCTTCACTGTTTGAAGCTGGAGCATGGGCGTATCTCCAGTTGGGGACCTCCTCCGGAATAAAGCGGTGAGCACCTTCCAGCCCAGCCTCTAACGCCAAGACGGCATTCCCCCCTAGTTTCCCAGATTTCAGCTCCAGTGTTGGTAGTTTATTGTGATATTTGTTCCGCTCAAGCACATGGCTTTCCACAATCGTCCGAACATCGTCGGAAGTGTTTGCGGAGGCAGGAACCAATTGTTTCAAAATGACTGATAGTGAAGAATCGATCCACCTGTAAAAGTCTACATATTTGTCGAGATCTGGCTCATTCTGTACTCTTTCAAAAAACAAATTCCGCAACTTTGCAAGGTCTTTATATTCTTGTCGATATCGGTTAACCGGCTCGCCGATAAGGTTGTTGAAACCAACAATCGTACTGAACATGTTAAGCATCTCTTCGGAGATGGACTGATACATGCTCTTTTCGATAGCAAAGAAGTGGTTAATGGTCCTACTGTCTTTGTCGAAAGTCTCATCGTCAAAGTCCATTATGTTGGTCATATCGTAGCTAGACACCACCTCTGGGGGCTGTTGTTTTGCTACTTGCACATACTCTACCGAGACAACGTCGGCAGAGCTAGCAGGGAAAGAGAAGCCTCTACCAGTGTGCTGGTTTCCTAGCGCACTTCCCAAAGGAACTGAAGGGTACCGATCTCTCTTCCCTATAGAGCCTGAGGAGAAGTCGTTTACTAGAAACTCGCCATCCGAATCAGAAGTGGTCACATCTCCAAAATCCCAGTTGAGAGAAAGCGTCTCTATTTTTGGAATATGGTGGCCTTGCGATACTGTATCGTACAGATAAGTGCTCTCATACGGTCGCAACACTCCATACGAATCAACGTTTTTCGCATGTGCCTGGATTTCTTCATTTGTCAGCAGTGATTCCCAATGTCGCAGAGAAGAAGCCTTTATGTCACTCTTGGTAACAACTGAGCCAGTGATATCCGCTCGCTGTGCGCCTATATAGTATCGCCTAGGTTGGCTGTAATAATACGAAGCATTAGCTACTGCCAGGGTAGTACTAGTAGTGAATTCATTCTTTATCACACCTAGTTCAATATTGCAGCCATACAGTTCGATGTCTACGTCAGTAGTGCTGGCTGACCCACTTACATCATCTGCCTGCGAGCCGCTAGCAGGCGAGGTCTTAACAGCAAAAGTCCAATTTGTATCGTCATAGACGTCTTGGTAGACACTACTGGTGAGGCGAAGAGTCCCTTCGGGATTCTCAAGGGCAAAGTATACGTCCTTTGAACCTTCGCTCTGGCGAACTGCGTACAGGCGTAAACTTTTATTCGCCGCATCTGAATAACTTGAGAAGTCTTGCAGCCCTCTGCCAGTGTGAGGGCGAGACCACCCAAAGACAGAAGAGCTTAAAAAGTCTGTTACAAAGTAACTTTCGCTATCTCTATCTAGTTTTCTTGGGAACAATACTGCAACTTCAGCCGTTCTCGATCTTCCAACATTGGTACCAGACCCAGAAACATATGTAACATCTAAGGTATTTGCGTTAGAGCTTGCAGTCTGGTGTGTGACTACGGCTTCAAACCTAGTTGGGTGGTTGAAGTCAACATGCTTCTTTTTCGAGACTGACGGGCGGAAGTTGTCTCGAAGTTTGTGGGTGACATTGTTACCATACAAGTTGACTTTTATAAGTTCATCATCAACTCCATAGCAACGAATGACATTCCGAAAAGACTTTTCAGTGCCCTTTGACTTGTAAATATACACAAGGTTGTTATAGATGTTCTGATAGATTAAGTTTTTAACTTCTGTAAGATCTTTGTCGTAGAATTCAGTCTCACTCTGTCCCTTAATCTGCTCCAACACAGAAGCGTCAACAAAGATTTCCGGAGCGTATAGGCCTGAAGATTCCAGGAGTCTTCCGGAAAAAGGGTAGGGCTTATCACTAGAGCTTAGATAGGAAATATCTTTAAGTCTTGGGATTTCAGCGATCTGTGAATGCAAGGTATCAAAGTAACTTGCAATTATTTGCGTAAGGTTGTTAATCTCACCTCGATCGTCATCTTCCTCGATTATCCAAGTAGGAAGGGTATAGTAGATTGAAGAGTTGTTTTGGTAGTCGTAAGCAGAACCACTTGTCACCATCTCCAACCTCATGGAAGCGACTAGGCTGTGTTCCGAGTAAACAATTGGGTCTTCTTGTTCATATTGAGCCGCACTCGATGAAACAATCGCAGATCCAGTGTTACGCGCAGTCACTCCTGGATAACCGACCCAACTTCCGTTTGTAATTCTGCCAGAGTAGTCCAACACGGTTGAGTCGGTCGAGGCATTAGTGGTAATACCCTCATTGAATTTATAATAGACCCCCAGTTCAGTATTGGAAAGATCCGTGTTAGTTCCACCATCAACATTTCTGAAGTAGTTCTTCGAAACCTCCTCGTGAGTTCTCTCGCTCTTCCAGTACCGGAATTCGTCAAGTGATGCAGATAACTTACCGCCACCCAGCATTGTCTGCCCGTGGTAGACGTTCCCAGAGGGCGTTGTCTGTAGTCCACCAATATGAGCGATAAGCGAGCCTGTGACCTCTCCAAACGTCCCGACAGAAGTGGTTGTCTTATTCTCTTGGAGGTTTCCATTGTAGTAAAAGTTTGATTCTAGTTGGGCCGAACCAGATTTAAAACTAAGACTTATATGTTGCCATTCGTTAGTCAGGGAGGAGGTCAACACATTGGAGCCACCATACGATATATCCCACACATTGGAGCCCGATGCCAAGTGTGCTCGAATGGGACTGTTCCCGTCCGAACTGCCAGTCAGGTAGATCAATAGTCTGCCATAATCTGCACTAGAAGACAATTGACCATTCCACAGGTCGAAAATTACTTCTTTGTCGGTCACCGAAGAGCCGAGCCAGGATCCCTTCTTCAGCCAAAACTCTGTAGTGACTCCCCTAGACAGGTCAAACTTCAAGTTGGACTCTCTGGAGCCTTGCTTTCCTAGGGATAGTACCCCATAGGAGTCATAGATATCGTTGTCATAAATATTGGAAGCAGAGAATTCTGAGTGAATAGTCTTCCCTTCCATGCCTGCCGAAGAAGTGTTGGGTCCTCCAATAAGCCGGATATATTCCAGATCATCTGTTACACCCCAAGCATCTTCGGTCCCAGTTCCTGTACCTTTGATTGTCGCTGAGCCCCATTGGTCTGACGAGAGAGTCGCATAGCCAGTTGTAGTCGGGTACAAGTTGTTAAAGACATATAGATCCAGATACGTCAGAGCATTTAAAAACTCTTGCTTCTCTGCGCTTGAGCCATCATATGGGTACTCGTTAGTGATCCTGTCAAAAGCGTCTTCGTAATACTTCTTAGCAGAACCATATCTTGCAAAGTTTGACGCTGACGAGAAATCGACATTTGGCACAAAACGATTCTTGTCTATAACCTGTGCTCGGATATTCCGGTAAGACTCTCCATCCAAGCCCAACGTATCAGGGTC
>Ga0098052_1000790_pt1 | contig 19960 bp, 10 predicted proteins | sample 15_taG_FD_81591 | JGI IMG/M metagenome (GOLD analysis project Ga0098052, IMG submission 81591) | Marine viral communities from the Subarctic Pacific Ocean - 15_ETSP_OMZ_AT15312 metaG | ecosystem: Environmental > Aquatic > Marine > Oceanic | place: Pacific Ocean | collected 2015-01-18
ATTGTTGTGGGAGCAGCTGGAGCAATTCCAGTAGCAGGCACAGGCACTGGAGCTGGGATTGGAGCTGGTGTTGGAACAGTAACTTAATATTAATTGCATAATTCTTAAACAAACTCATCCACAGTGTATAAAATAATAAATAACATTCCAAGTATACGCTTTAATTAATACTTAATGATTGAACAACAGATAACTATTCAAAAAAGTGAGGATCCGTTTGATACGGAAGTAATCACAGTCAAATTACCAAAAGGAGTTAAATTAATATCTACTGAGCCCTATGCTCCAGAGATGTTAGAGATGTATGGTGTCGTATCTGATTATGAGAAAGACATTTACACCCACGAAAATATAGCCCATCTTACTAAGGGTGAAATAACTCATCTTATGAAGAATCCAGATGGCACTCTCCGAGAAGCTTTAGTGGATATAGGTTCTAAGTATACAGCTTATATAAACTTAGGTAAGGAACCTCAAGAAATAATAGATGCTCTTAAAGTAGGGTTGAATATAGACATCAAAGTCAAACCTAAAAAGAATGGAGAAGTTTCAGCTAGTATTTCTGAAGCCTTTGAAGAGTGTAAGCGTAGAGAAATATTAGAAGCTATTAATAACAAATCACTCGCTTTTACTGCTACTGTTAAAGAACTAATACACGGTGGTTATTGGGTAGAAGTATCAGGCATACAAACATTTATGCCAGGATCTTTAGCTGGGATGAATAAACTTCATAACTTTGAATCCCTTGTAGGACAGCAGATTATAGTAATGCCCATAACCTATTCTAAAGAAAAAGAAACAATCGTCGTTTCGTGTAGAGAATATCTTCAGACTAAAATTCCTCAGGCAATAGAAGATCTTAGAGGTAACTTAAAAGAAAAAATAACTGGGTTCGTTACAGGTACTACTGCATTTGGTGTTTTTGCTGAATTTAATGAATGTCTGACAGGACTCATTCCTAAAGCTGAATTAGTAGATTCTAAAGAAGAGTTTGACAACAGAGATATTAAACCTGGAGATGAACTAAATTTCTGGGTAAAAGAAATCATTAATCAGAAAAAAATTATACTTACCCAAACAGGTGCACCCATAGATCCTTGGGATGTAGCGGTAGAAAAATACCCACCTTTCTCAGAGGTAAAAGGAAAGATTACTAAGATAACAAATTACGGTGCTTTTGTGCAATTAGAAAAGGGCATCAGTGGCTTAATTCATAAGACTCAATTAAAAGGTGTAGAAATTTCTAAGGGTGACATTATTTCTGTAAGGATCAAAGGTGTCAATGCTGTAGAGAAAAAAGTTTCTATGGCTTTAGCTTAAATTTATACAGACTTGAATTGAAATATATAAAAAAATTCAAGTAATGTATGTACACTAATGAGCAATTAAATGCTATTCATTTTTCCAAGATTGGTTTAGAATTTGAATTCTTTTCAAAACAAGATTTAGATGAAGTCCGATCAGGACTTTCGGAATCTCTGGACAAAAGAATAAGAATAGAAGAAAAGGCACATAGCGACTTTATTCCCACCGACAAAACTTTCAAATTAGAACCAGATAAGTCCGGAGGCACTGGGATGATAGAACTTGTATCGGGTCCTCTTCCATTTACAGAAGCTAAATTAGTGTTAGCTAAGACTCTTAAGTGGATAAAGGAGAATGGGTCTACAAATGATAAGTGTTCTATTCATCTTAACATTGCTTTTGATGGAAAGGCTCTAGGTCCTGAAGTTAATGTCTCTAGGCTAGACATTGGAAAATTCGTTCTTAATTTTGATGAGAATAAAGTTTTCGAAGAATTCCCAGATCGTAAAAATTCTGTCTATGCTAAGTCTATCAAATTCATAGTTCCTCTTAGTGGGTTCCATCAACAATCCCCAGAAAAGATTCTTTCTAAAAATTACATGTTCGTTAGTGAAAAATATTACGGGGTGAATTTTTCCAAGGTTCCTAAAGGTTATATTGAATTTAGATACATAGGTGGTAAAGATTATGAACAGAAGTACCACAAGATACTGAGTTTGGCTGAACATTTTATCTTATCTCTATATGAATCTCTTTTAAATCCTACTTATACACAAGAAGATATAAACACATTAGATGCTATTCTTGAAAAACACAAAGATGTAATTCAAGGGTATAAGTCCTTTGGAATGTTTCACCAAAAGTTCCCTGACATAAAACTCCTAGTAGATTTGAATTCTTCTCAGCAAATCGTAGAAATGTACTATCCTAAAATGCGAGAAGAAATATTCAAACTCATTACTCAATCGGGTCTTAAAAAAGGGTGGATAAATTATGACAGTGATTTAGGAAGACTTCAGCTCAAAGATGCTGACCTACCCAGGTGTTTTGCGGTAGAAGGAATAGACCTAGTAGATTGTAAAGTTAGAGGTAACATTACTAACTGTGATATTTTTTCTTCAGACATTAATGATTCATCTCTTAAAGAATGTAACATCTTTGGATCTTCATTAATAAAAGCTTCAAAGATAGAAGATTCCTATGTCAATAGAAATGTGGTAACAGAAGATTGTTTCATCTTTGGTATGAGGGGTGTTTTTAGTGGAGAGATGGTCGGTGGAATTTTTAGAAAAGGTAAAGTTACTAATCATGCTAGGATATCATCTGATACAGATATAATTGAATATGAAAAAATAAGATAAAAGATGGCACTTACAGATTGTGATCCCGCAGAAAATAAATGTTTAGAAGAATTGATTCAAGAGATTAATGATGAGCTGACAATAGCCTGTCAAATTCCATTCACAGTTCCCAAGAAAGAATTGGCTAGAATTGTCGGTAGAGCAAAAAAATATTTCTATAAGATATATGAAGATAGTGTACAGGAAATGTACATTGCTTTACCTAAGTCTGCCTTTCTTAAACAATCATTTAAGAGAGGGTTAGAAGATGAACCAGAATCAGATACTCTAAGCAAGACAAACTTACAGAGTACACGTGGCGTTGTACCGATGCCCAAACAAGTTTATGCTGTAAATGCTGTTTATGAAATAGGCGGTTTTTCTGGTGAAGATGGTGGCTTTGGTTCTACTAGTTTTTCTGCTGGAGATATAGATTTTTCTATAGATAAGTTTATTTACAGTGATATGTATGGAGCTGGTATAGGTAGTGATAACCTTATGTATTATGTCATTAATTCTAAATTCATAGATAATTCCAGACAGGTTTTACAAGCACAGATAGGCTATACATATAATCGCCTAACTCATGAGTTTAGGTTCACTGGACAGCTTCCTGATAATGATGTTATTTTTCAAGTGTTTACTACCATACCTGATTGTGCTTTATTCCAAGATGAGGCATTCATTAGATATTGCATTGCTAAAGCAAAAATTCAACTTTCTAGAATTTTAGGAACCTTTAATTTTAACTTACCAGGAAACATTACAATAAATTATGATTTGGTAATGAATGAAGGTCAGACAGAATTAGAAGAAGTCGTAGAAGAAATTAAGGGCGATGAAGGTGTTGATTATTTCTTTACAGGTTAATATCCACTCTTCTCCGTCCTCGAATATATAATAAAAGTTAACCTTCATGCCTCAGATCAAAGATTTTTATAGCCGTGACACCGATGCACCGAAGTACAGTGAAAAGAGGTTAGAGGTAGATGAAGCATTAGATGATTTAATCATTAAGATTGAAAATACACTTTTTACTAATAAGACTGAAGTGTTGGGGGCTGAAGATTTTGGTTGTGATTTAGATAGTCTCATTTTTTCTATAACGAATAATGAGGATATCATTAGAAATAAAATTGGTCAACAGATAGTAGAATATTGTTTAACAGGATATGATGGGTTTAATGTTGATGTACATGTTAAGTATTTCACAGCCGAGAATAGAAATGGTTGTTTCATTGATATTATTGTTAATGATAAAAGAGTAGTAGGAGTGCTATATTAAAATAAATTGAATGAATGTCATTTTTTAGTAAGACAAGAATTAAAGCAACAGAATTATTTGAAGATTCTTATTTATACTTACAGAGGACTTATGATCAGGCTAAGAGTGTATTTACACCATCCTCCCCCTTTGGACAAGTCTTAACAGTAGTTTCCAATATGGGAGAACTGATAATGTTTTATATTGAAGCTGCCTCTACTGAATTAAACATTGCACAAGCACGAAATATTGAATCTATTTATGGTCTTTCACGTTTGACAGGACATAATCCTACCCGGGGTATCTCGGCAATAGGAATGATTGGGTTAAGATTGAATGCTAACGCAGCTACTTTAGTAGAAGGTGATTTTGTAGATATAGCCCAAGGAACTCGAGTACAGATAGAAAATAATGGGTACAAATATTTACTTAAGTTTGACAGTCCTTACATTAGATTACAGAAGACTTCACGAGAGTGGGTCAATGTAGAAATATTACAAGGAGAGATTGAAGAGCAGACCTTTTCAGGCACCGGTACATCCCTCCAAAGTTTCTCACTGAGTACTAAGAGTGCTACTGATAATTTTAACATCAAAGTAAAAGTGGATGGTCAAAATTTTGAACTCGTAGAATCACTTTATGATATGAATTACAATGATACTAAGTGTATGGTCATGACAGGAATGAATGGCGGTTTAGATATTTTCTTTGGTAACAATCAATTTGGTAAGATACCACCTTTAGGTGCTGTCATCAAAGTTGAATATCTTAAGACTAACGGTTCTAATGGCAACATTGGAGGAAAGGGATTAAAGTTTAAATTTGAAGATCCGGGTGCAGACTTCTTAGGCCAAGACGTGGACTTAGGTGAAGTTCTTCAAATTAATGTACTACGATCCCCAAATTTTGGGAGCAATACAGAAGATCCTGATTTTACGAGATTGATTGCACCCTATTCAAGTAGATCGTTTGTATTAGCTAATCCTAATAATTACATTTATTACTTAAGTAAATATGATTTCTTTTCTTTCATAGATGCATATAATACTAAAGATGATGAGTACATAGCAGATGATAACATCATTTATCTATTTTTAATACCAGATATCAAAAAGAAATTGACCAGTGATAAGACATACTTCACAGTCCCTACAGAAGAATTTAGTCTTGACGCAGAAGAAAAGGAGATGGTCTTGGACATCTTAAATGAAAGCGGAAGACAGGTCGTAACCGCAGAAGTAAGGATAAAAGATCCTATCATCAAAAAATATGCTCTTAACATTGTCCTTCGTTATTTTGAAAATGCTGACAAGGGAGCAATGGGTGCAGACATCCAAAACCAATTGAATCAGTATTTTTTAAATGTTCAGAGGAGAGATAGGGTACCTCGATCTGATCTCATTTCGATTATTGAAAATGTAGAAGGTGTGGATTCTGTAAATGTATTTTTCATCTCGGAAGAAAACGAAAAGGCTATAAGGGATGGGTACTATACCGTACCTGTTTATAGGATGGATCCTGCAACCGATCAAATGCAATTAATAGAAGAGAAAAAAATAGAACTAAAGAAAGGACCTGAAGGTAATACGATAGAAGATCCTCTTTTAGGCTTAGATGATTTTGGAGATATTGTAATTAATAATGATGAGTTGGCAATCATTAGAGGTGGTTGGGAAGATAGGAATGGTAATTATTATGAAACTTACCCAGACAAAAATAAACTAAGTTCACTTAACATCTTCTTTAAAGCTAGCATACCTAATGATCTTTATTCGAAGACTCAACAAAAGAACTTTAATAATCTTAGAAGAAATAGAGGAACCACAATAGCTGACGGTAAAAATTCTCCGGGTCAGAATACAGGAAGATTAGAAGGGACTCCAACTATGAAGAGTATTGGTGGACAAGTAAATAAAAATAATTAATGATTGACAAAGGACCGAATAGAAGAACTGGCTTTCCAAGCTTATATGAATATTCGTATACTCACTGGGAAGATTTAAAGAATTTAGGTTTTGATTATGGATCAGAATTATTTAAGAAGACTCTTTCAACTTATATGTTTAAGAATCCTAACATGGATACTTTCTTGACTAGGTACTTACAACCTATCATGGTTAAGTACATTAATATGGTTAAGTACATTAGAGTTTATTTCAATTATGCCGTACCTAAGGATTATCAAAAAATAAATTAAACTTAGTGAACCTTTGGAAACAGTTACATTTCTTTGATAAAAATGGACAGTATTACAATTTTGATTATGATGAATCCCGAGATATCTGGACTGGAGACATTTACTTACCTAAAGTTTCTACAGGTTTGTATGAGGTGGCTCAAATCTTCATCTTAGAAGAATTCATTGACACTAATACCGGAATCAAAAAATTTGGATTTCCTCATGACATGGAACCGTCAGGCGGAGGACCAGGTTCTACAGGAGGAACTGGGCAACCTGGTGCTGGAGGTTGGCTCCTAGAATGGAAAGACATAGATCCTACTGAATTATTCTTATTTCAATATGAAGCCGGTTATGGAGAACCTTGTAAAGAAACACCTAAACCTTTAATTGAAATTTATGATGAGATCAAAGTTCACTTAGATTATGATCCTAATCAATTTTACAATACCCAAGGATTTTTAGAAACTTCTATAATCACATCTGAAGTTTTAGCTGTAAACATTGCATGTTCTTCCATTCTTGGTGATCACCCAGCAGAAGGTAATACTTACAAACGAATGCTATACATCAGAGATGAGAGCACTGGTAAGTTAGTGGCAGAGTTCATGATATACGGAGAGACCGTAGAAGAAGATGAAAGATTAAAAGTAATGTGCCAGAATTTTGGATATCAGGTTTTGGCTAACGATTCATCTATCTTTAAGGATACTGATATTAATGAAATTTTACCAGATTGGCAAGAACTTAATCTCAAGAGAAAGGAGATGATGATGGAAGCTCAAAACATCTATACATTTTTGGGATCTTATAAGGGACTTGTAAATGTCATTAAATACTTTGGGTACGGTAATCTTAGCATTAAAGAATACTGGAAAAATGTGGATAAAACTTCACCTATGTACGGAATGTATATACAGAGCAACCCTATCCATGCATTTGATCCAAATGTTAATTACAACGATAAGTCCATCACGCTCCCTAATAAGAGGTTTAGGAAAACTAGTCTCTTTAGTTTGATTTACAGAATAAACAAGATAATCCCAGATACATTTGATGATGAAGATTTGCCAGAAACTGAAGAGGTCTTTGAATTTTCCATAGAAGAAATTCTAATTAAACTTTACGGTCTTAAGCAAAAACTAGAAAAGGATTTTCTTCCTCTTAATGCCCACATTAAAGACATCATAGGAGAGGCTGATTTTTTCGGTCTGCAGGAAGTTACTAACACCATCAGTAGAAATGATGCTAACAGTATTATTGCTGGCATTGATGCTGACTTTAAGTATACGCCTGAAGGTTGTAACCTCATCCAAGATTTAAGAGACATAGGTTGTTTACTTTATCCAGATACTACTGGGTTCTGCCCTTACCCTCAAAATTTAGTATTAGGTCCTTATAAAGATTGTTGTGTTGTAGGAAGTGGTATAGTTGGGTCCTGTATTATTGGTTGTGATACTAGTGAGGGCATTCCATTGCCTCCGATAGGACCAGATCCACATGGTGTCTTAGGACCTCCTGTAGATGGAAATGATTTTACAATTAAGGAGCTGTCTGATGTTTACCTCGCATATTTTAGTAGGTATGCCCCTAACATCAATACTTTAGATTGGGTAGATGGTGAAAGTTCACACAGACTTCCGGATAAGCCAGGAATTCCAGTAGGAGCACCAATCGTCTTGGAAAATACCAGTTTTGGTAAATTAACTTGGGATGATGTAAACTCTACTTGGTTTCAATTAGATAACGGAGTATATCACAATTTTGATTTTGAACCGGTAAGTCCTTCTATGGGTGATACTTTTACAATTACCGATCCTGCAACTGGTACTGGTGCTTCTTACACAGCTGCACCTGGAGACACAGCAACCATAGTAAGAGATGCACTGTTCACACAGCTTATGACTTTACGAACCACTTATGTTCTTCCTTGGATCTTTTATGATATTTCAGATCCAAATACTACAAGCGGTCCAGTGGTACGAGTGTGGGGTACAACTTCTAACTTATTGGAAATAACTCTTACCAAAGCATCCCCTCTCAGTAGTGCTCAGTTCTTGAGAGAACAGGTACCTGGAACACTTTTATTTACCTGGGACAGTATTTTAAGAGGTAATTTTCAAGAAATTGAGTGGACTATTTACAAAGACAAGGATGAGACTCCAGCTTATTACTATAACATTAGAGGACCGTTACCTGATTATGATAAGCTTCCACTAATCTTGCCGTGGATAGGTAACTACTCGGTAGAAATGAGGTTATTTGATCTCTATAATAATATCTCTACTCAAGTTAAATTAGATGAGATATGTATAGAAGGAAGAGAAGTAGATTTCTTAGGATGGTATCAATCACGTAAGTGTGAGTATACATGGCACGATGAGGGTGAATATATTTGGAAGGATTATGGTTCTTATTGGGACTTGCCCATACCTCCTGTCACTACATGGGAAGAGGAACAAGCCAGTTTATATGAATCTTTAGATAGAGTTAATGCTATCCTTAATAATTTTGGGCTAGGGGTGAACCCTAATTTTACAATCTTAAATTGGCAAGATAACGGAAATGTCAGTTGGAGAGGACCTTATTTCTGGGATAACTTAGATACTGGAGATTGGAATGATACTTGCCACTTATGGTGGGATATGACTTCGACTACTGGAGATACCCCTGCATTCTTTCAGTTTGCAGAAGTTATTCCTAACAGTTACCTGGACATCACAGACTTAGAAGGTAATGTAGGTGAACATTATTTTGATGCATCTACAAATACTTTACGAGAAGCTGTTAATCAACTTAACTTAAGCACTGATCCTATCATACACAAGTACATTTACAATCTTGTATTAGATGCATCTAATCAGCAGATATTTGTACAAGGTGTTGCTAGGTACTTTGGTAAGTATGGAGATTTTAAAGATGTGGACATTGTTGATAATGTAGGGGATAGGATCTGTGCCTCTACTGTTACAGGATTCCCTGTCTCTGCTACTGGGTGCGAGAGCATAATTTATAGAAGTGGACAGAGTACCGCTAGCAATCCTACTTGGAATACAGCTAAGTTTATTATTGACGGTAAAACTTTACAAAGAATGACTTGGATAATGTTCGTTTATGATAATTGTAAGATATCAGGAAAGACGGACCCTAAGTGGACAATAACTAATACTACAGATCCAAATGACTCTAATATATATTTTGAGAGTAAATACTTAACCTACCTCTTTAAAGACACGGGGAAATATAAAATAGGGTTAGAACTTGAAGATACAAATGGTAATAAATATACCAAAGAGAAAAATATCTTAATAATAAAATAGAAAGTAATGGCAATAAGCGTAACAGAAATTCTCGGTACTGATTCTTTATCCGGATCACGTATAGTCATAAATGATAATTTTAACATTCTGGCTAATGAAATTAATTCGATGGAAGTGTACTTCTCTCCATCTGCAGGAACCATCACTAACCTTAATAATTTACAGACAGACGCATTGCGAGTAGGTCTTTCAACGGTTAGGTTGGATATTAATGCTAGCACGTTTGATATAATATCAAATGTTAATGTAGAGGGTGGTGATATAAATCTTAACGGAGGCGGTCTAACCAGAAATAATGTAGACCCCCAGACTTTAGATGATGTTTTTGCTGCAAGTAGTACAATTTCAGTTGGGACGAGTACAGCTCTTCCACCGTACACCATAGAAAGAGTTGCTAATTCAGGAAGTACTCCAGTACAAATAGAATTATGGGATGGTAAAATAGGACAGGAAATATTCTTTGTCTACTCAGGTGCTGCAGGTGGTGAAGTTGAAATCACGAGCCCTGGACTTAATTTCGTTTTACAAGGCAGTGGTACTACAATATCTATGAATGGCATTGGACAGACAGTTCATCTATTATGTGTAGATGATGGCACTGGAAATGGAGATTGGTATATAATTGGAGGAACAGGATATACCGTATCGTAAAAAATAGAATGTAGATGGCAACGACGCCTTTAATCAGAACACCGCAAGTAGACGGCGGGACCTTTTACACGTTCTCGTCAGCAGCTAGAGACCTTTCGAAAACTCTCAACAATGAGAACACCCGACTGGTCTTTTCCAAATTTGCTTTGCTTAATATTCCTAACTTTAACAAACTTTCATTCACCGATTTTGGTACCTTTGAAAATTACATGCAGTTTGATACTATTGACGGCATGATTTGGAACGGAGGTTTAAAAGCCGATCCTAACGTCAATTGGACAGAAAGTCTACAGAACTATGCTCTTAACTTAGAAGAACTTATACTAAGTGATCCAGACTTTGATCCGGATGTTAAACAATCACCAGCAGAGAAAATATTTTTTAAGTGGCTTAAAGAAACTGGCGCACTACGATTTAGGAATGCAACGAACATTGAACAGGCTCCCGGAGTGACAAGACCTTTATTTGTTGAAGAAGACTATTCTTGTACAGGAACAGTTCATTACGAGCCAGTTGTCAAATACTTGGGTCAGATTGATATGATAAATAATGTTGAAAAGGCTGGGGAGGCTTATACTGAGCTTTATATCAACGTTCCTACTGAAGTTGGTAACACTCCCACAATTTTATTTGATCCTATAGAAGATGTTAATTATCAACCTAGCTTAGCCATACAGGGTTCGGATGAATTCATCGAAGGAAGGAATGCTGCAACGGTACACCCACAAGCACTCTCTATACTTGCATTTTATGATGTAGATAATTCTATAACATATACCGATCCTAATGCAAACTGGATGAACCAACCACAACCCACAAGCACCAATGATGCATATTTTACTGAACCTACTACATTTACGGATGCTTCTAATGTAGACATTAAAAAATACCCGGCAGATTACGGAAGTCCTGCAGGATTCGCAGGAGTAGCATATAGAAGAAATAAATTAGGAGGAATAACTTTAGATTGGAATCCTAACGATTACGCACAAATTACTAATGATAACACACTTTCTACTATACCTCAATTTAACGGGTCAGATTTATCCGGTAATTTTGAATTTAATGCTGTCCTGGTTTATTATGATTTAATAGATGTTAGTGACTCTTCAAAAACCGTTACAAATCTTTACGGAATACTTCTTTTAGATAATATAACTCCGACAACAGACGGTGGATATATACAGAGGTATCCGAAATACAAACCGAACAAAGTTACAGGTCAAAATGGTAATTCTTTTGGCTTCAAAATAAATTTAAGATTCGATGCTTCTCCTGGAACTACTGGGATCGATACCATTGTTAATGACTATAATACGTTTTCGATGGGCCTCTTTAGTGACGCTACGGCGCAACTACAAGAATCGTCTAAAATATTCCAAAGACAACAGTTAGAAATTTCTGAACTGGACCAAAAGGTACAGAGTCTTGAGAATGTTATATCTTCAGTAAGTAGTGTTGAATTTTTGCAGAACCAAGTGAACGGTTTGCAAGAACAAATAAATAATGCCTCCCTTGCATTCTCAAGCGGAACCACACTCTTAGATCTTATTGCCAAAAATGCTGATGAAATTCAATCTTTAGCTAACGGTGAAACTTCGGTACAACTTCAATATAATACAAGTGTTGTTAGAGCCGGGGGTGGAATAATTGTAGATACTAATGTTCCTAATCAAATTACGCTCTCATTAGGTGTACAAGAATATGTCTTTGATGCTCCTAAAGATGGCAACGGGGATGTAATAGATCCACTAAATCCTCTTAATATTAATGTGGCTACACCTACCGTATTTTTTGGTCTTCAGCCCTATACGAATATGTGTAGGATGAATACTACTAATCAAGCAGGTGGCGATCTCATCTTTAAAATAGATGATTCTGCAATACAGTTTAAAACCGGGCAGACTATTAAATTAGTATTTGACACAACATTAGAAATAGGCTCTCAGAAAATAAAAGTTTATACTGATTCACTAAGTCGATTAAATACAGGATCCTACGGTATTCTTATGGCAGAGATAGATGATTCAGAACTTCTAAGTTCTACACCTATTATTGAAATCATATGTACTGATCAGGCAACTTTAAGTTTCGTCTATGATGTTATCAAATAAATAAATAAAGAACGTATTACCTAATGGCAGAACAAAATTCAATACAAACACTCTTACCTGAACTCTTGAGAATGTTCAATAATTCTATGGAGAGTTTTGAAAAAGTAAACCAGGCTATAACATCAAGCTTGGATTCTGTTACTGTTGACTTACAAAACGATGACGGTACAATTTCCCGTGTTACTATACCAAGTTTTGGTTTTCTTAAAAATTCTATAGAAAGAGTTGATAGGAACTTAGATGTTATCACTAACATTAGCGGCGGAGATAGTTCCATGAGATTAGCTGATGGAACTTTTAGAAAATTAGTCCTAGCTCGGTTACCTGTAGAAGCACCAACCCTGACTTCTATCAACAGTGTGAATAGTTTTGATGTCAAATCTAATTGGTTCTTTGAAGGCTTGATTAATCCTCTTCTCTATGTTACCTTTGATTTAACTGGACAGGTACCTATCGATACCGAAAGAGCCATTGTTAAAAGATACATTTTAAATACTGACACACAGAGTAAGATAAACTATTTTAACAATAATTTTAATAGCAGATCCGACTTAGTTTATGATACATTTTTACAAGATGTTGTAAATTTGAATATGACCTTTGTCTTAGATGAAGAGGTTGTGGATTTACCTCCAAGGAATAAAAAATATACTGGCAATTTCAGTGTTATTAGGATATCAGATGTTCAAGTAACAGAAGAAGTCAATGGAGTAAGCCAAACTATTACAAAGAAACTCTATAAATTAAATAAGACTACTTATACTGACATAGAAACTGAGTTCCCAGATACAATGGGATTAAAGATTGGAGATTCTTTAGAAGTGATATCCGACCCAGTAAATACTCGATATGAAATCTTACAAATTGATAAAAGCACAAGTTCTGTTGTCTTAGAACTAATAGAAGGTGCACAGCCTATTTTAATAGGAGCAGATGTTCTTAAAATTGCTTCAAGCACAAACGAAACGGTAGAGTTAGACGTGAGTATAGGATTTGATGAAAGGTGTGTTACATTTGTAAAACCCATTGATCCGGAATCTAAGATACCTGCAGTAGAATGGTCACCCGGTTCTGGTTTTTATACCAGTGAATTGACCATAACAAATCAAGCAGGAACTGATGAAAGTTTAGCTACATTTTATCAGCAACAAGCAATAGATTTTGGAAGCTTTCTTTTATCTTTTGCACAAGATAAGATTCCTACCACCAAACAGGGCATAAAACCTAATGCCCCCGAAATTAATGCTGATGACTTTAAGGTTAAACTTATTAATGGGCAGGTAACTAATTCGGATGCCGTGGTGCAACTAGTGGATTTGAATAATGCCAAAAATTCTTTAGAAGCTGAACTTAAAGAATATGATACTGCTATCTCCTCCATGAGGACTAGGATACAAACTACCAATTATGCTACTGCTGTAGAAAGAGATGCTGATAAGAATGAATTACAAGGGTTGATAACTACTAGGAGTTCTCAGGCCGAACTCTATGCTTCTTTAGTAAAAGAAATAGCAGCTAAGGGGGAAGATAATTCTGTGGGAAGTGTAGTTCCTAAGTATAGAGCCCGAGGATTTTGGCCAATGCCTGAACCTAAAAGTGCTCCGGCAACTGGAGTACAGGATATTGTTCAATTCGTTACAAGGTACAGATACTTATCGGCCGACGGTGCTGCAAATCCTGTCAATGAATTTGAATTCCAAGATGGCATCGGCACTAGTTCAGGAGCCTTTTCTAATTGGGTTCAAATATCGAGTACAATTCGTCCTCGAGAAAAAAATTCAACTACTGGGTTATATGAGTGGGTTGCAATAGATGATGATAATGCTGAGTCAATTAACATAAACCAATTAGATATTCCAGTAAGGAAGGGCGAAATTGTTGAGGTACAGGTTAAGTCTGTTTGCGAAGCAGGGTGGCCATCTAACCCCTTAGAAAGTAATTGGTCTAATTCTGTAAGAGTAGACTTTCCGGCTAATCTAAGCTCAAATGGGCCTGTAGAAACAATATTAGCAGAGAATAAAGAAGACCTTGCTAGGATAGCATTAGAAGAAGATTTAGAAGAAAAGGGAATAGATGAACACTTAAGTTCTTCGTTCGTTGCTAATGAAAAATATTTTGCCCACACTGCTCCTACAATAGCATCCGGATTTTTATCAGAAAACCAAACACCTGTAGACCTATTTACTAAACTTGTAGATATTCAAAATACATTAGCCGAATTTTCTGAGATACTTCGTGTATTGAGTGGGAAATTGGTGGTAACCCTTGTAGATGAACTAGGTAATTCTACTGCCCTTAATAGGAATACTTTAACCAAAGTTTTTGCAGGATTTTATCAATCTGAAGTTCAAGACTTAGATGATCCTAGGGGTGCCATAGTAAGCAAGACATTTTTTATTAATTTAGCCAATTCCGAACAAACTACACTTCAATTAATTTCCAGAGTTACAGGAAATAGAAGGAGAATGGTTAAACAATCTGAGAATCCTAATCCTATCGCCCCTGCTGTTAATCTTGATACAACAGGTGCTGTTATTTTACCTGCCACCTATCCTTGGTTAGATGATAGTGCTTCTAATCAAAGTAGCGGTGTAGCTACTTATTCAACTGATGATAGTGATTACAATACATTGAGGAAATATGATTTAACACCCATCCTATTAACCAATCCTACAGTGCCCGTGGGTGATCCTTTTGGGCAGGATATTTCAATGCCACCATATCAATCAGCACAGAATAAAGGGCAATTTATATTCAGTAGATTTAAAGATGTTTCATCTGAAGAAGTATTTTATGATTATGTAAACCCAGAAGATCAATTTGCAATAAACTTAGATACCTCAGAAAATTTTTACGGGAGAGCCACTCCTCTTACTGGAACTGGAGATTTTATTTGGTCGGGTCGATTTATATCCAATGTTCCACAAACAACTTCTGATTTTGAGGGATTAAATAGTGATACTATCGATGTTCACATAGAACACCCGTGGGTGAGTAGCGGAACAGCCTTTGAAGCGGCATATAATGATGCAACCGGAGATAGTGTTGTGGCATCTGCTGGTACTTATGATGCTACTGGAATTGGCGGTGGAGCGGAAGTATTATTCAGACAATCTAAATTTGCACCGTTACAGAGTGGGGAAAGAAAGGGAAAGGCTCAGAACATTTATTTAAATGAAGATGTTACTGCACTTAGTTTATTACCTGGTGTTGCCCCATATCCTGGTGGTTTAACCCCACCATCCGGAATACAAACTTTTCAGGCTAGTCCTACTTTAAATTATGTAGGTTTGACTACTGTTAATTATGCTAGGAATGTTAAACAAAGTTTCTCACCACTTGATCAATTCTTATTAGGAGAGAAGTCTTGCGGTTCTTATCTCTTTATTGCATCTGAAAACCATGAAGGGTTACAGGTATCCGGAGATTCTACTCAATCTACTAAATCGATTCAGTTCGGTTCGGCTAGTGCTTTAAACATACCTCTAATATTTCAATACAGAATGACAGATTATTGGGGGCAAGGTTCAGGTTCTAGCGGTGGAGGTCGAGGTAATGTTGCGGGAGATAGTTCCGGTTCTATAGTAAATGTAACTTATTCTAAGACTATAGGCTTTGATATTTACAAGACTGTTAATGATGTTTATCAGTTTGATGTAGAAATTTTTGCCACATATCGCTCTACACAACTTAACATTAAAAGCTTCCCAGCAGCTACCATCCAAAAAGGTTTAATCGACTTAGAAAAAGTTATTGCTCGCCTATCACCATCGATTAGTGAGACTAAAGTTGATAAAGATATAGAGGGACGGGGCAAGACATCTTTTGAAGATGGATACTTCCCTACGATGCCTGCTTGACCCATTTAGTGCTTGATGTTTGGTGAATAAATAAAAAAAGCGACTGCTAAATGGCGGAGAAATTACTCAATGATGCATCTTATAGTTTAATTAGGACCAATCCAAAACTTACCACGAATGTAAAATTAGTTGTAGACAGTAAGGATAATCTCTATTTGGAATCTTTTAGTGTGAACACAGCTCTCTCCTCTTCTAGGTTTAAAGCCTTTAAGATAGATCCTGAGTCATCATATGAAAATGATATTCATACATTTTACAAAGAAGGTTCAGTTCCAAAGGATATTGCTTATGATGTTTATCAACAGTTTGAAGATACCGCTGTCCTCTCAAAATACCGAGATCAGTATGAAATGTTTTATGATGCAGGGACAGCTTCTATTGCATCTGAGTCTTACAGTGAAGATTTAGGTTTGCTTGCACCCTTATGGTTGAATGAACAAATACCAAATTATTTTATCATCTTTAGATTAGATGATCCAGTAGCTGTTAATAATAAAAATGCTGCTAATCCTTTAGATGGTGAAGATTCTGCACAGACTTCTAAAGATTTTACTAAAAATGTGTTGGAAAATTGTACTATAGTCAAAACATTTGATCTTAGATCACAAAGTAACATCGGTTCTTATTTAAGAAATTATAGAAATAAGCTTGATTTTCCTAAAGCACCTTTACAGGTAAGTTGGCGTAAAGATGAACCCTTTCAGTGGAGTGGCATCTCCTATAAAAAAGGAGGCTTTGTTACAAGAGGTGATTTTTCATATGAAGGAATGGTAACACAAGATAGTACAATACTACAAGATGAATATTATGTTACACAAGGGTTTCAGCGAAACGGTGTAATATTAGCAAACCTCATAAATCTTCAATTTTTATTTAGTGATACAAATGCTCCTGACTATTCTTACAACAGATATTTTGGACTGTATGTGAATGATATCGATGAGGGTGATTTTGATTTATCTGGAACAGGATTTTACAAGGGTACAGAAAAGACACAGACTCCAAAGATAACTACTATCACTGAAGTTTCCGAGAAATTAAACACACCTTTGGAATTAGAGAATCCTTTGGGTATTCTTTTATATCTAGATCCTGCTACCATAGCTACTGTGACCGGGATCCCAACACCAGCTCGAGTAAACGAAGTTGATTGTATTTTTTATGTTAAAGATAAGAAAGATAATTTTCACAGTATTAAAAAGGGTTCTGTTTGGGGAAGAAATCAATTACGTCTCTTTGATAAAAAAATTGACATATCAGTTCTTACTGGATATAAGCAGCCCAAAACTTTTGCCAAGAGTGAAATATTAGAAGATAAGGGATCTGCGATGGCTAGCTTTCAGTTTTTAGAGCAACCTGTAGACGGTTACAGAATTAGGTTTTATGATGGCAACAAATTTATAGATGAAGTGGCTGCATCATCTGCTGAAACTAATGGTCCAGGTACTTCATATGAACAGTTCTTTAATCCTAACGGTACATTACAAGAAGTTGCTCAAGCTTTGTCTGGAGCCATAAACGGAGGAATTCCTATAGGGGAACGATTCTTTAATGCTTCATTTAATGATGATGTAACTTATGTTAAGAGTAGATATGTAGGGTCACGTTTCAATCAATTGAGGTTTGAAATAGATATTGCCTATCCAGAAATAGAGCTTAAGACTTATCCTAGTACCTCACAATATGCTAATTTTACTGGTGGAAGTGATGTTAAGAATGGACAGTTAAAGGTGGACTTGGGTGCGCAGGACAGATTCACAACAGATAGATTTGTAAAGACAAAGGGTGGTTATTCTAATATTTTAGGTTACACACCTTACTTAGAAGAACCTATTGTAAATGAAGATGGACTAATTATTGGATATACAGATATTGACAAATATGTATTAATACAATTAGAACAAGATCAAATATTTTTAACAAGCACTAGTCAAGCTGCTGTTTATGTAGATTACAAACCTTCGTTTGGAAGATTTTCGTTTTTTCCAGTTAGGGATTTTGATTTTGATTTTTATAGTGAACTTTATAGCCAAGAAGGTGAATTGGCTTATGAGTACCAAGAGTACAACCAACTCGGTGAAGGTACAGCAGGTAACGAAGAACATTTAGGTGTTGGGAGTGATACAGACATAATTGATTTTTACGCCGATGGTGGGTTTGCAAATCTCATAGGACTTTTAAGAGAGGCCGATCCAGATGTTACTGTAGATGCTATCATTGATTCAGAATATAAACGTTTAGAAGAGAATTTCTTAAAAACTCAAGCAGTGGCATCACGTATTACACCTTACATTAACAAGTGGTGTTACTATGAATACGGTAAAGATGTTAGGAATCATCCTTATAGATTAGATGTTTCGGAAGCATTTGGTGTAGATAATTTTGCTTCATCTAGCTATGATTTACAACAATATCCATTGGGTTATACACACGAGTGGTATTATTTATGTGAGATACCAGAATATTTTACACCTGAAGCTTTAGAAGAATCTTGGAGCTATTTTGAAAGAGCACCTGAAGAAGAGCAAGAAGCCGATCCCAATCTTGGGACTCCATACATTCCTGGCACTTTTCAGAAAGTAACATCTGACGGTTTTACAGATTACTTTTTAGTGGATAAATTTAATTTTAAGAATGAGATCACTCTTATTGATAAACAAGTGCGTTGGGGTACTTTTTCTGGGGGAGATGCTAATAATTACGCCGAAGCATTTTTAAGAGGTATAAAGATCATAGGAAAACCTAAATCCAATCCAGAGGTAGTACCTAATTTTAATGCTAGGTCTTTAGAGTATATCAAAGATGATAGACTCAACACCTATAAATTTTCGGCCATCTTAGTTCCCAATCAACCAGGCAAACCTAATGTACAAATTAAGTTTATTAAGAATGATAAGTGGAAGACAATCACAATGATTATTTTTGTGAACATAAATTGGGAATATGTGGATGGAGGAAGACAGTGTATTGATAGAACTTTATTATATTCTTTAGAAAGTAAATTCCAAACATCAGGTAATGAAATTATCCCAGGTGTTTATGATGATAGTATTATGCAAGGGGCCATCTCATTTACTGCAAGCGGCCCCCATCCATCAGAACCAGTAACAGTAATACGAGGCATAAAAGACAGTGATGGCAATCCTACACAATTTTTAACGGATATTCAACTGGGAACAGACGGACAATTTAATACTATTGAATTTACACATGGGGGTGATACTTATGAAATAGGCGGTATAACTAAAGTGGTATCAATGGACACTCTGTGGGCTACCGATATTAAGAAGAACGGGGTAGCATTTTCTTTACCTAGTTTTTTACCATCTACTAACCAACTTAAACAGCTTACATATCATATCCAAGGTGGGGGCTTTAATGCTTTCGGTTTTAGGATGTTAGGTGTTTCTTTTGCTGATATTTTGGATAAAGTGAATAATGGAGATCCCAATATTGTTTATGAGACTGTTAATGAAGATGGTTCAAGAGTCTTTGCTTCAGATGGCAGTTTGGCACAAACCTTTATGATAGAACTTAGACCACAAGATACATTTTTAAAGTCCATTTATGTTGGTGTTTTACCAGACCCTAATAAACCTACGGTCTTTAATCTTACAGACATCATAGGATATGATTTATCTTTGCAGACTTCACCACGAATAATGCCTATGTCGAGACACTCTGGTTTTTATGAACCTATAAGTAGAGATTTATTAAAATTTAGGGATCCTTATCTTAATATTGATTTTACAGGTGGAATAACTGGAGCTACAGGTATTACAGGTGGGGGTAATATTCCAGATGAGACCTATAAAATTAAAGTCTTAGATCTTACAAGACAAGCGAATACTCAGTTTTATTCTAAAGATTTTAGCAGTAATGATTCTGGGTTTGGTCAAATACATAATTTCTTTTATCACAAAGTTA
>Ga0098052_1000792_pt1 | contig 19928 bp, 14 predicted proteins | sample 15_taG_FD_81591 | JGI IMG/M metagenome (GOLD analysis project Ga0098052, IMG submission 81591) | Marine viral communities from the Subarctic Pacific Ocean - 15_ETSP_OMZ_AT15312 metaG | ecosystem: Environmental > Aquatic > Marine > Oceanic | place: Pacific Ocean | collected 2015-01-18
CATACGCAGACCATCGGTCATGTCCTCTCCCGTAGCTGAGAGCCCGGCTTTAACTTGCTCAGGAGTTCTCCCCGGATCACCCCTAAAGATTGCTGCAACCGCGTCATACTCCTCGTCTGATACAGGTTTCCAATCTTCCTCAGATCCCTTCTTTCGGAACGCCAACTCAGACCCGTCGCGTTTATATTCGTAGGGAGCTTGCTGGGGATCTTCTTCGTCGCCTGGAAGAATGTCGGAAGCGTGCTTCGCGAGGCTTTGATCGAAGTCCCCCCCAGGCGCGAGCGAAGCCTCGTTCGCTGCTCTCCGCTGAGCTTCGAGTTGATCTTGTTCTTCCAGTGAAAGCCCTTCCCCTACATCTGTTGCAGTTGCTTCGGGCGAGACTGACGCCGACACATCGTCCTCACTCTCCCTAGAAAAGGTATCTCCCTCGTGGGGGGCTCCCATTGTCACCTTCTTTCCTTCCCAGTCCTTGGCGGCATAGGGATCGCCCGTGTCCTCCGTGTCCTCTTCCACGGGCTTGAGCGCATCCCTGAGTGCTCTGATTTTTTCGAGCATTGTCGCTCGTTTCTGTTCCCTTGGACTATTAAGCCTCTCGTAGTACTCTCTGAAGTCCTGGGACAAGAACGGCGCAACAGCATCTCCCTGCTCCCGAGTCAACCTCCCCTCTTCTTGAGCTTTTTCAGCGGCCTCCCTGACGCGGTTATACTCGAACTCAAAGGCTTGCTCTTTAGTAGTAGAATCAAACTCGCTCCAATCTTTTTTCCGAACTGCTGCGAAGTCTGCGACCGCCTCCTCTATCGAAGGAACCTCCTCGTCTACGACCTCCTCGTCTACGACCTCCTCGTCTACGACCTCCTCCTCCACGGAGGGAGCCTCTTCTGCAGGAGCCTCCCCCACGGGGGACCCAAAGGACAGTCCATCGCGCCAGTTCTGGTACTGCTCCATACCGATGAGGGTACGCTCGCTTCCGGCTCCGGACGGCTCCGCTGCATAATCTAGGATATTCTGTAGCGCGTTTCCTTTAAGCGCTTCAGAGGCACCGTCGGGCGAAGTATATATGATCGAGACAGGCGCGCCACCCAAGTTATTCCTGTCTGAGAAGCTAAACTCGTATGTTCCGCGCCCTTGCTCGTAAGAGGCAACAGACGCTTCCGTAACCTCCCCGTCGATTCCCTTGCGGCCAAGAGGGTTCTCGGTCAGCGTCACAGAAAAGGGAATAGGCTCGCCGGGAGCAGGGGCCTCGGGAGCAGCCTCCTCGCCTGAGACACCGGGAATATTGACCCCGACCTCCCCGAGGGTTTTGTATTCGGACACAAGCTCCTCAAGAGAAGCAATCCGAGGAGGAGCCCTCTTGACCTTTTCCAGACCATAGACATTACGAACAGTATCCAGCGGACGAGTAACCTCCATCCCGAAGCCATTCGTATCTGTATAGCCTTGTTCGTCTGTCATCAACATACCGGTTGCGCTTACTTGTACCGAACGCCGAAGATCCTCCATCACCGTAGGCATAGAGTTCTGTAAGATACCAGGAACCCTCTCTGCCTCAACCAGCGCCTCAATCTTGGTTCCTGGCCCGTTAGGGATCTTCAGCTCCGTACCGTCACCGAGCACGATAGGAACCACACCAAGATTATCTGCGTTGATATCCTTGACCCCACCCGCCAGAGTAATCGGACCCGTCGGTTCCACATCTGTAAACGTGACCTCTGTAGCCGTGAGAGGGTTCCAAGGACCTGGGGTTGGAAACGCTTCGCGCAGGCTGTACCCCTTCGCCTTGGCTCGCTGCCAACGCGCCCCTTGTTTTTCGCCTTCCAGGAGGGGGAAAGCAACAGCGTCGCCATTGCCGTCGAAAAACTGAAGGAGCCCTTTAGCGTCTTTCAGCGGCTGTTTTCTCGGGGCGGCGGCGATTTCCAGCCCCTGGGGGGTGTTGTAGAGGTCTTGGAAGTTCCGAACAGGGCGCAGGTGCTTCCCTTGCTCCTTGTCCAGTACAAACAACCCCTTGAGCTTAGTCGTGTCTTCTGGCTCCGTATGGTAGAGATCTGTCACCCTACCAGCAAAATAATCTCCGTTCTCGACAACCCTGTCAGAGAGAAAGAACCCCTTCGAGGGATCGTCCAGTCGCTGAACATAGACCTGCGAACCGTCTGTAAAGACCTCGAAGGGAATACTAGACAACCCCGTGAGCGCCCCGATGTCTTCGTACGCCTTTTCCTTTTTAGCCAGCCTGAAGTGCGAGGGAAGGTGCGCGGTTTCAAGTTCCCTGACATGGTTCGCAGGGATATAGGACCCGTCTGGAGTAGTTGCGTACAGGCCCTTATCATCGAGGTCTGGAGACATTCGCAGACTGTTCTTGAGCTTGAGCTGGTCTTCTGGGGACAGCTTGCTAGGATCAAAGGTCACATTTCCGAAGTAGCGAATACCTCTCTTTTTACCGAGGAAGGGCTTGGGGCCGTACCGGTCACTACCCGCCCTCACCGCTTCGCTCTTAGAGTTCATAAGAGCGAGCATTGCATGTGGACCGGGGATGGCCTTCCGCCTCTCCTCAGTGCTGACTACCCCTCCCGTGTCTGGATCTTTTATTTCTATGGTCTCGGTTCTAAAGGTCAGGACTTGGTGAGGCTCAAAGCCAGCAGTCGGCAACCAACCGCTGTTGTAGAGATCTTCAAGGTCCTGCATATATTCAGAGGGGAACTGAGTGCCCGGAGTGCCATCCGCCCGAGCCATGAGCCTGTCGTACTCAGTCCGATGCCAGTCCTTAGAGGTTTGATTGGTAGTGAAATCCGCAATGTCCTTAGCGAGTGCGTCGTTATCTACCGATGCTCCGAAAGCCGCGTTTCGTGCATTTCCCCACTGGGTGTTCGGTCCCATCATGTCTGCTAGCGCTGTAGCTTGTGCGGAAGTAGCTGTGCCGTCTGCTATCGCTTTCTGGAGATCTTTAGAGAGCTGCGTGAACGTAGCTCCTTGATCCATCAGCTGATCGTGGTCCTTCTGATAAGCAATCGACTCACCCGCGTACTCCTTAAGAAGACTGCTTGTTTGTGTCGCTGGTAAATGCTTGGAGATCGCGTCCATGAGAGCTTGTTTCTCAGCGGACCCTGCGCCTAACTTTCCTGCCCTTGTTAGAGCAGTGGCTGCGTCTTGCATACCAAAGTCCATAAAAGCAGTCTTAAGAGCCGTATACATCTGATAGTTGCCTACAGACCGTAGCTCTCCCTCGCTGTTTTCGAAGGTGCTTACAAGCTGTGCAAAAGCCCTCTCTTTATTCTGGCCACCGCCCGCCTTGTATGCTCGCCGCGCAGGCTCTAGGGCATTGCGGTGCCAACCCGACCGAGTCTGAGATAGACGAGTCAGGTTGTTATTGACATTCTCGGTTAGCCCCGCCACGATCTTCGCGGCTTCGGTCTTATTCGTCAGGTCAATTTCATAAAGGTCGGTCTGGGCACTCAGCTGGGCTCGTGCGAGGTCGCTCTTGACCTTGCGATAGGCAATGTCCTTTTGCGTATAGGCTCTAAACCCTTCCTTTTCGATACGGCTGATGGCCTTTAGATGCTCTTCAGCAACGCTGAGATAGTACCCGTGCAGACGCACCTGGTCCCTGGAATCGTAGGTAGCGCTTCCGTCAGTACCCTCTAAACCAGAGGGCATATAAGGATACCGGGAATTACCTACAGACATATCTCATCCCCCCAGCATTGAAGCAAGGCCCATCAGCCGCTGCGTGTTCGCTGCCGTCGCAGCTTGTTTATCTTCGGGCTTCTGTTTTGTCAGGCCGTCATACAACATCGCTCGAATCTGCTCCGCCTTTGCGTCGACGCGGTTTTTCCAACCCTCGCGAGTCTGAGCGCGTCGTGCGCTCTCTGCATTAGCTATCTCTCCCAACGTGCCCTCAGGGAGCGAGCCGTCGCCGATCGCCTCTTGCATTGCACGACCCGAAGTAAAGAGTCCCCCGCCCGCTGCCAAGCGCTTCATTACCTCGGTCTTGCGGTCTTGCAACGCCCCTTGGGTTCGTGTTGCTTCCTGCATTAGAGCTTGACGAAAGGCAGCGTCTTCCGCCGTGGGACCTTTCTTCTTGAGACCCTGCCGCGCTTCCTTATCAAGCTTTGCTTGCGCTCTTCCAGCGGGCGTCATGCGGGTGATGGCTTGAGTTGCAAGCGCCGGACCTAGATTCTGAGCCTGCGTCAGGCCCTTGGCGGCGACCTGGGTTCCCAGCGCTTTTGCGAGAACGCCGCCCAAAGCTGCGGACATGGCTCCTCCTATTTCCTAAAGAATTGTGAGCAAGCGGACATTACGAATACCTAGACTAAGGCGCTGGTAGAACTTGTGAAAGAACTCCTTTGTATGAGTCCCGACAACCCTCTCCAGAGTAGCGTTTAAGATGCCCTCATTCTCGGTTTCCTGAGGGTCTACAACAGGGTGCATATATGCTGTGAGATCTAAAGTGTACCAGCCTGCTGTAACATCCAGGGCCATATGATTCATGTCCCATTGCATAGCGTTCTTTTGCTCTAAGACAATCTTGTCGTGAACCTTTCTCTTAGTCCCGGTTCCTGTAGAGTCTTCGATAGCGAGCTTTGCGCTGATAGGGACGCTTCTCGCCGTGTGAGGAAGAGCAGTACCATTAAGCCGCGCTCGAATAGACATCTCGTACTGCCTATTACCCAGAGCAGAAATCCCGCTCTCGATCAAGATTCTGTATCCTGAGAGGAAAAACGACCACTCCCAGAGCGCTACATTCACGTCATAGGGGATATAAACCCGGAGACTCGTGCCCGCCAGGGGGCGGTAATTCCCGGCAACTGTTTGAGCCGTCTCGCCGCCCGCGTCAGAGCAGCCGTTGCTGAAAACATCCGCCGTGTCGAGCACAAACTCCTGGCGTCCCCGACACACCTCCTCTGGCCAGACGTGCTCAGAACGGACCTTAAACCCTGCATGGAGATTAGAACTGTCCAGGCCTCCGTTGGCCTCGGACATAATTCCCTCACCCGGTGTCGGGGAGTAGATGTTCTTATTGTGCCCTAACGGATCAAGCTCTTGACCGTCTAGATAGGAATAGGGGGTAGAAACAGTCATGTCACATCTTGAGCTGGATAACGGAGATATTAGCTCGCTTATACTTAAGGGATGTATCGAGCCCGTGGTCTGCCTTCGCAGTTGGGTTCATTGTACTTGCAAAGACCTGAAATTTGTAGATGTTGTTTCCTCCAGTAATCGCAGACAGCTCGCTTGATGTGAAGACGTGAAAGAGACTGACGTTCTGCTCAGAGGGAGCGGTGGTGTCCCAATCGCTACGGTCGGATTTAGCTGCGGCTCCCCCCACAGCGCTGTCATATCCCGTCGTGTTGAAGGAGTTGATGTAAACAAGGCCGTCTGGGACGATGTAGCTTACGCTGGTGCTCGCCGCTCGAAAGCCCAGAGCAAGCACTCCGAAGTTCTCCGCCGTAGCGATCCCATGAGATCCTGATGTCCCGTATCTTCCGGCGGAAATCGAGTTCACCTGGACATTGGCAGTCACGATGAAAATAGAGTCTTCGCTGACATCGAAGCCAGTGATAGAACCGCTTTGATCCGTAACCGAGAACTGCGTTCCGTTCTCCATCGCGAAGAACCCGTTCCCCGAAGACGAAGCGGTCAAGTTAAAGTAAGTAGGATCGTCGGTGCTGTTAACCGTCACCAGCGGGTGCCCTGGAAAAACAGAGTCCAGAGTAGCTGTGGCAGAAGATCCGAATGTCGCGCTGTTCTTTTCGATAACGGGCGAGGACAGGTGGTAGTGAGTCAGCGCACCTCGTGCGAGAGATCCTTTCTTAACGGTGTTGTAGGCTGTTCTGAGCTTATCAACGCGATCTGTCTGCAGAGACTCCTCTGTCAGGACATCTTCGCTGTCGAAGGCAGGAACAGACAGCTTGGGAACAGAAGAAGAGGCTACCGGAAACTTCTTAAGCTCCAACACGAACAGCTTCCGAGTAGTGACAACGATATAATCATCGTCAAGAGATGCCCGCCCGCTATCTGATATGTAGGCCTCTCTTTCATAGGAAGGGATTCTTCGAGCGACTACCTCTACCGTATGCTTCCCCGGCTGCACGGGATAATGGCAACCAAGCCGCACAGGAAAGACCTCGGGTCCGTAGGCAGAGAGCTTGTTTATCCAGGTCCCGTGAGGTCCTGGAAAGGGCTGTTCAGCCGTACCGCCAGAAAACCCGGTGTCCTGGGATCTCTCCCTCGTAGACAAGATCGGCTCTATCGAGTTCTCGAAGGGAGACCTTCTGCCAGTAATCGTGTGCTCGATGACTTGACCGTCAACACGGATAGCGAACTGCACCCCCGCCGGAGTCCCGTCATGCGAGAAGAGATGCCCTAAAGCCGCAACCTCGTTTTCAAAGTCGGAGGCGCTCCCCGAGCCGGGCCAGCGCATTCGTAAAGCTGCAACATCGCCTCCAAACCCCACCCAGAAGTACTGGATCAGAGCAGTAATCCACAGGGTAGAGATCCCAGTAGATATCTCCTTATCGGTATCCGCGATCTCCGACCAGGTGAAGTCATTTCGGACTTGGTGATGATTCGTCATGTTGCTCGTATTGGGATGTTGCCCCGAAGAGATTTCCGGGCTCACGTCAGTAGTCGCGAACTTATACGAATAAAACGGAGTGTCCTTTGCCTTAGAAGTGTCGATCTCCGGGTTGATATTCTTCTGAATATTGTGCGCGTTCAACCCGCCCACATACATCTCTGCTGCAGGGATAAAGTCCTCGTTCAACTCAATCGGATCTAAAACATCCGAGGAACGGAGACTGCGCTTGGGGAAAATATACGGCATGCTCTACCTCAAGTATCTCCCCGCCGAGGAATGCGGGACAAAGCGTTTCCAGACGAAGCAATGCTCACGTCAAAGGCAAACGCGGCAAGATGCAACCTCACCGGGCTCTTAGCACGGATCTCAAAAGCCCAGGAGTTTACGTTCTGAAGACCCACAGGAACCTGTCTATAGAACAAACGAGGGTTGTGCGTTGTAGCAGTACCGATAACCGCGCTCCCCGCGATGTCTGTAACCAGACCAGAATCATCGTCTGGCCCGACGGCCTTTACGTCTGTCATCTGTACAACTGCTTTGTAAGAACCGTTCCTGTAGAAAAGAATCTCAAAGTCATCGTCATAAGAATCCAGAAGACCAATGTACATAGTCCTGACGTTCAAGAGCTTTAGACCTGTATCATCCCCGCGTAACCAAGCAGAACGATAGAGAATATCCCGCTCTCGCGCAGCATAGGCAACTGTCTCTCTGTTTAGGACAAAGACATCATTCCAATCATCGTCTGTATCTGTATCTGTAGCAACAGCGAGAAGCATCCTGCGCCAATCGTCTGTTAAACACATATCCGCAAGGTGAAGCCCGAGCGTCTGCCGCTTCCAACCCTGCCCGTCGAAGGTCAAGACCAGGGTGTTCTTGTTCTCACCAGCGGGGGTGAGCGCACAATAATACTCCCCCGTCTCGTGATTCATTGCCGCTACAGCCATGCAAGCGCGGCTGCGGCTGACATAATGTCGCATGGTTCTCTGGATCGACTTGCTCAGTTGAGAAACAACACCGCTGTTCATCCCATAGAAACCGTCGTGCGCTAACCAAATCAAAGTCCCGTCGGGCAAAGCCTGAATAGAGCGAGGGGCAACGCAGCCGATTCCCTGAGCCAGAGGCACGGGGAAAGCAAAGTCCTTCAACAAGTAGGTAGTGTTCCGAGTAAAGGCGATAAGCTCGCCATTGTGTGAGGCGACTGCCGTAACCTCTGCCCCGCCCGAGTCGGGATATATAAAGGAAGCAGCGCTGAAGGTCCCTGGAAAACCCGGTTCCGACTGTCTAACTATGCCTGGATCTTCGGGCGTGTTCGCGATGACCAAGCAGCCCTGATGCGTACACATCGTCCTGAAAACAGGAACTGCCACCGTAGCGCTTATCGGAGAGCCTAAATACCCGTCTGCCTTCCTGTCGGAAAAGAACACCTGCGAGTTACCCGGCAGCCGGGTAACAAGCTGAGGAACACCGCCCTGGTTCTTTAGATCGGGAGTGCGGTAAATCCGCTGAGCTACCGCATGCTCCGGTGCCTTGGCCTTGAGATGAACCAAGAACTGCCGAGTCAAGTCCGTAACCTCAGAGCCCGTCTCGTTCCCGTCCGTAAGAATGAGCGGATCTGCCTGAATCGTACTGATATTAACCAGGTTACTCGCCGCCGAGGGCTGCGAGAGGTTTCCGAAGATGTCCTCCCACTGTATGTAGTATTCCCAGGCACCCGCCAGAACTGCTCCCGTCTGCCCATCAAGGAGATCTCCAATCGTACCAATCTCCCCTCCCCACGAATATCCCAGGGCATTCGGGTAGAGATACCGCCGATTTTCCGCGTCCGGTTGCTGAGGCCCGTCCACTGTAGGAGCGCCAGGAACAGCGGCAAAACCCAAGGGAACAACCATGCCGTCGTGATTGATCACCAGAGCCCGATCGATCCCGTTAGTCCAGACAATCTTGTCGTTAAGAACTACGAAGTGGTCAGGATAAAGGGGCCGGGTCTCGCTTACGAGAGAAGAGATACTAGAGGGCAAGGTCAGCTTCGAAAAGCCCCTTTCCCACCCCTGATGCCGGTATAGGTAGTTATCTGCACGGACAATCAAGGTGTCCGCAATACCGCCCAGAAGACCCGCATGGAAGATACCGTGCGGCTCCTCAAAAGGAGAAGGGGAACTGCCTGAAATCCGCTTAGGCTCATAATAGGTGGGACCTACTACAGACTTCAGCGTCCTCTCTGCGGTAAGCTCGAAGTTCTGAATCTTATTCGCCAGGAGAGTAGGCTCAAAAAGAACCTGTGCCTCTCCTGCCGGGATTATGAACTCAACCGCCGTCTGTTTACTCGGTCCCGCCATCTGTGCGCTCCTCGATTAAGAGCGGCTACGCCTGTGCATCGTTCTCGTTCTCACGAGCGTGCCAAACCTCTGAAATCATATCAGAAGCGTTGTCTTCTTTCTTCAGGGCAGGAACTTCTCGAAAAACACGAGAGCGCCAGGACATATACTTCTCTCCTGGAGTGGGGGCAGGGATAGTAAACTCTTCCTTGTTTACGGGCCTTGCCTTCTTCTCCGAGTCTTCGTTGATCACTACCCAGGTCTTCGCAACATCATCAAACATCCAGGTAGAAGGAACCCAGTCGTTTCTGCTACGGAACTCGCGATCTGAGCTACAAAACTCCACCCCGTTCTTGGTAAAGAGAGTAGCGATCCAAGAATCTCCGTTATCTGGATAACGAAGGCTGACTACCAATGCCTCCTCGATGAGACCGATAAGAGTACGTCGGTACATATGGGTGCCCAGCTGGGGGCGAGGAAGGACATTAAAGTCGCCGATGGTCATAAGAACTCCTGCAGTTGTCTTTTACTCTGACGAGAAGGAACCGTATCTGCGGCGCGTAATGTGCCCGCCGATAGGAACCGGCTCTACGATGCGGCCAGGATTGGCGTAACGTGTTCGATATCTTCGAGCGAGTTCAACGTACCTGTCAAGATGAATACTCGCCCCCGCCTGGTCTGCGCCGTCCTGCAAGGACACATAATATAGAGCAAGTTCTGTCAGCGCAGAGACAGCGTCTCGCTGAATCGGAGCCGTGTCTGTATCTGCGATGAACTTCCTCGGAAGCCTTAGTACGCGGAAGTCCAGCTCATAGCGAGCATCCTGGTGCGGATAGGTCTTATAAGCGTAGTATCCCGTAGAGTGCTTCAGCGGACGATAGTAGTCTGGCTGAGTAGTTCCGTCCCAGGCATAGCTCGCTTCGTAAGTAACCCCGGCATCGGAGACCGTCGCCGTAGGCTCGATCTCCGTCAGGAAATAAAACACCCCCGCAGCTTCCACACGGTCGTACCCCGAAGAACTAGCACCCGCCCTCACCTCGTCACGAGCCACATAGATGCGGATCCTAAGGCCAGACTTCCCGAAATCTGTCTTTGTCGAGTCACCATAATCCGTCATCGCATCGATGTTCGTTGTCGTGATTCGAATAGAGTTATGAGGGTTCTCTTCGTGACTAAAGGCCAAGCTCTCAGGCGAGGGGGCGCTCTCCCACATGGGGTCTCTTGTTCCGAGAGGAGCGTCCTTCCACTCCTCGTCCTTACGCCCTCGCACATAAGTAAAACAGAACCTAAACCCGCCTTGTTGCTCTCCCTTGGCCCCTCCGGGTAGCCACCTGTTTACTGGGAGAGACACGTCTCCTCCCGTAACTTCTCTTGGCTCTGCCAAGGGAACCTGCCGGGGGGCAGTCAGCTGAAAATGCCGACCGCGCCAGAATCGATACGGACGCCCCGAGGTCTCCCCCTGGAAATCGACCATGTCCTGGCGATACGCGCCTGCTGTGTCGATACCCCAAACCTGTTGCCGCGTGCTGTCGTACACCCGCGCAGGTTCAAGAAGCTGCATCACATCGTCCCGGAGAAAGAACTCCGGCTGATGGACGCGAAAGGTCATGGAAGTGTCCGAGGAAGCGTCATCCCTCCACGGGCGATCGAGACTCACATAGTAAACATTAACATCATTCCACCACTCGCGAGACTGTCGGCGATGAACAGTGCCGTCGCTGTCGGTAATCTCAAGGTGCATGACACCGTCCCAGGTCCCGTCTACCGTGGGTCGCCAAGTGGTGAGAGAGCTTGCACCGATATCTGTCCCGGCGCTGTCTACGAACTTGAGTAGATTCGGGTAGCTGGCTACCCTCTTTAATCTGGCGGCGGTAGTAGAGTCGCCGCTCTTTACATCTGCATGAAGAACGATGTGCTCTTCGTCTGGAATCAAGGCCTCGGGTACATCCCCCGCCAGCCGATCGAGCGCCATGTTCAGCGCTTCACGAACCCTATTATTGAACGTAGTCCCCGAGCTATCCCACGCTCGCATTTCCAAAAGACGCTCACGAAGCGCTCTGAGAGACACGTCCATGCTTCCTCCAAAGAAAAGGGCCGGGGCCTTTTGAGCCCCGACCCTAATGTATCATGCTACGACCGCTTAGCGGAAGTCAACGTATGCGTCACTCACACCGCTACCAGTAGCAGTGATTGCTCGACCGAAGACTGCAAACGAATCAGTAGCTCCTCCTGTGGCGGGACCTCCGGTACCGGCTGTCGTAATGGAGGTCAGGTTGTTGCCTGCAGAGACACCCGCAGTCTTAACAACACACTCCCCCTTAACGATGATCCAACCATACTGGCTAGCCGCGATTGCATGACCAGCCACCCCAAGAAGGTTAATCAACTCCTTATCCGCTGACGCGGCGGAAGTTGCCGCCACGAAAGAGGAAGAAGTTGCGCTTCGTTGAAGCAGGTCGTTGACAGCAACACCTGAACCGTCTGCTTGCACAAACATCCAAACACGGTCGCCCGTCAACGAAGCGTCTCCAGCAGTAACCTCAACCGCAGGCTCCACGCGAATGGAACCCAGCGGATAAGTCTCCCCAGAATAAGTATCGCTAAACGGGGTAGTTTTAACAGTCATGATGACCTCCCTTTATGTGTCGAGATTGACGCACACACCCTGTGCGACAAGCTTGGTACAGATGAGGTTGCCCTGCATCGAGAAAAGAGCCGTCACGACATCCTGGTCACCCACTCGCTCCTTGAACTCGGAAATCTGGGGAGCCTCGTGCATCGGGAACTCCAGATAATCAGTGTTCAGGAAGTAAGCAATGCCGTTGTCGGCAAGACCGGAAGTGTGAGTGCCCGAGGAGCCGCTGGAGAACTGCGAAAGCTCCAGGTCGAGAGAACTGTACACCTTTCCAAGTCCCAGCTCCAGGCCCAGAGTATTGCTGCCCTTCTTGTCTTCGGGATCTTGGATGACATCGATGCGAACATTCGACCGTCGAGCATCCTCGAAACGACCGTAAGTGGCATCATCCATCATGACCAGGTCAGGACCCTTGCCAGGACCACCAGCGTAGTGAGCACACTCGCGATAAGTCTTGCGAAGAACCTTCATACCATCGTCAGACCAAGTAGAAGCAGCATTGTACTGGTTGTAGTGGAAGTAAGAAGAACTCTTCGTAACTCCCTGAACGCTCTGTGCTTCTGTGGTCTGGTTGGCGACGGTGTCCATGTCAATAAGACCGTGGGTAACACCGGCTCCAATACCGTCCGACTTCTCGCCGTTAAGAGTCATAAGACCCTTCAGCTCGGCAGTCTGGAAAACGATACCGCGACTCACACCAGTGAGCAGGTACTTGTTCAGATCGGCCTTCACGCCCTCCATCACCATCTGAGGATACTCCTCGATGAGACGAATGACAGCAAGCTTGCCGCTGTTGAACAGAAGCTCCTTCTTGGGGATGTTGATCGCAACAACAAGACGATGAGGTTCCACTTGGAACTTCTTCACCTGCTGACGGCGAGTCATATTAAGAAGTTCGTCACCGACGTACACACCAACACCGCGAGCAGGAGCGCCACCAGAGAAGGAACGCTCGATATAAGAGCCCCCTTCCATGGGCATCCGTGCCTTGTCGTTAAGTGCGTCGAACAGCTCGTTACTTCGAACAAAAGAATTTACGAGGGGGCCGCGAAGGTCCGCAAACGTAGTATTCAATACTTCGGTAGAGATGGACATATTCGTATCCTATTAGAGTACGCAGAAAGGCTGGTTGCAGATGTGCCTTCTGCAAAAAAGTAAGCGGTCTTGAGCCTATCTGCGCTCGTCTTATGCTCGGACTCTTTTGAGCTACCCGAAAACAACGAAGATGCTGAGTTGACCTTTACACAGATAAGACAGTCAATGCAACAAATACGGTGGATTTAGCTAATATTTTTTGCCCGGATTGTTCTCTGCCCCGAAAGTGGTAGCCATAACAGAGCCTTTCATCAAGCTCCTTTTATACCGGCGCATGCTCTTAGCGGTCTTATATTTAGGAGCCTTCGGCAGCTTCGGCCCTTTGGGCAGTTTTAGCTTCACGTACTCCTGCTCAAGAGTCTTCATCTGGGTCTACCGCTCGCTGAAGAGGTGTTGGATGTTATTATATCGCAACTAAGCCATCAAGCAAGGAAGGCGAAATGACGAAGAAGCGCCCTGCTCTTCTACCTAAAGGAGCTGAACTCGCTACAGCCCCTGGTCTAAACCAGAGCAAAATCCATGCGCTTTTCTCTACGCCCGAGGCCTTTGTCTCGATGTGCCAGATCGTCCGAGAGGACGAGTCCACTGGTTACCTGGAACCCACCTCGACCCAGAGGAAGCTGCTCAAAGCAGTGCATGACCATCGCTGGGTTCTCGTAAACAAGTTTCGTCAGGCGAAGATCACAACCATCTCCGTCATGCTCCTCTTGCGAGACTGCATGTACCTGAGCGGCGTCAAAGGCCTCCTCATCGCAGAGCGCCAGGACACCGCCGAGGACATCTTTGAAAGAATCCTCTTCGCTTACAACAGACTCCCGCCCGACGTGAAAATGCCGTTCGCGCCCGGAAGGAAAGCGGGCGCAACACAGATGCACTTCATCCACGGCGGGGGCATCAAGGTCCTGACCGCAGGAGGACGCTCGCCCGCCATCGGTCGCTCCATCGACCGCCTCATCATCACGGAGTTTGGTGAAGCAATGTGGCAGCGCAAGGCAGCCATCAACATCTTCCCGACGGTCAATAAACGTCCAAACGCCAGAGTTATCCTAGAGTCTACCCCCGGACGGGCGGGCTCTCATCACGAGCATATGTGGCAGTCAGCGCTGGAGGGAAAGAGCCGCTTCCATCCCCTGTTCTTAGACTGGTGGCGCGATGAGAGCTGTGTAATAAAAGCCCCTGACTTCACGGCCACGGAAGTAGAGAAAGAGTACCTGGCCCGACATCCGGGCATGAACTTCGCCAACTTGGCCTTCCGTCGCTCTGCTCTCAACACAGAGTTCGTCGGCGACTCTCGCCTCTTTGGGGCGAAGTATCCTTCCGATCCCTATGATGGCTGGCTTGGCTCCCTCGCCCCCATCATGCCCATCGATGTTCTCAAGCCAGCGCTGGCAAGAGCGCTTCCAGACCCGCCCCTTTCGAGCATGGGCTGCTGCATCATCGAGGCTCCAGAGCCCCACAAGAAGTACCTCGTCACAGCTGACCCCGCAGGGTACGGTGCCGGAGGAGATAAGAGCGCCCTTACCGTGTGGGATGCTGTCGATCGCAAAGAGGTAGCGTTCTGGGAAGACCGGGAAGACCCCGGACGTTTTGCCCAGCGCCTTAAAAATATACAAGCCCGCTACAACAACGCGCTCCTCGCTGTCGAGTCCAACGCCACGGCCTGTATCGCTGTGCTTAAAGACCAGGGAAACAAGAACCTGCTCTGGACAAGCCGTACTCATCCCGGTTGGTACGCTACGAACAAGCGCCTACAAGAAGCGGAAGCTCGCTTGGTTCAGCTTCTTCGCCAAGAAGATATCTTGATCCGCTCACGAGGGCTCTTGCACCAACTCGTAAACTACGACGGGAGCAGAAAGAAGCGCGTCAAAGGCCTCGACGGCATCGTCCATCACTTCGATAGAGCCAGAACAGCTGTAATGGCGGCGGATATTCTTTCCCGCAGACATTTCACAAAAGCTAATATCGAAGAGAACGAATACGAGCGTGTTCCAGGGCAGCTGAGTATATCAGATCTCGATAGACACAATAATAGAATCAAGCGAGAATCGCGAAACCTCTTCAAACCCCCACCTCGGGACTGGTTGTAATATGGCTGGCTTCTATACCCCTCCAGGACTGACCCCCGAAGAAATCCTCCTGCGCCTTCGGCAGAAAGCAGGAGAGTCCCCAGAAACGAAGTCCTTTGGACTCTTCGCAAGAAAAGAAGAAGAGCCGAGCGAAAAGGAAGAAGAGGAAGTAGCAAAGAAGCTTCAAGATGCAAAGCCTGAGGAGACCGCCTGATGACTAAGCTCTCAGTGCTCATAGACCGCCACAGAAAGTTCTATGAAGAGAACGAGAAGACCGTCTTTGATAAAGCCCGTCGATACTACAGAGGAGAGTTCTTCTCCAACCGCGCATCAGAGCTTCAGAAGGCTACAAACCTCAATCTCTGCAGCAAGAACCTGATATACGCCATCGCGGACACCGCTATTAGCGCTCTGCTGGGTCCGAACCCGCAGGTCTCCGCAAATCCCCGGAACAGGCCCAGCCAGGACGCCACACCGGGCATCAACGGGCTCCTACAGTACGTTTTTTCCTCAAATAACATGCGAAGAAGGGCTGCTACGGCCCTTATTGACGCTGTTCTGTGTAAACGGGGAATCTTCAAAACAGGCTGGGATAGCAAGGAAGATCGCCCCGTTATCCGCGTTTGTGACCCCTCAACGGTGTTTTTTGACCTAACTGTCCGCGATGTGGACGATATCAAGTACTGGATCGAGGCAACTGTCCTCCCTCTACACGAGTTTAAGCGTCGAGTAGACACGGGCTTGTACGATGTGGAGATGTCAGACGTTAAATCTGACCGATATCCAAAATGGATGCTCGGGGACAAGCAACATCAGACAACGAACTCGATTCGAGACTCCTTCCAGTGGATTACGGTCTACGAATACTACGATCGCGAGACGAACAAGGTAAAACACTACGTCAGACAGCTCGATAAGGTAGTTTTCGAGGACGATATCGACTATATCCCCTATTCGATGTTCAGTCTGAACCAATCAGGCTCCGATTGCCTGGGATTGAGCGAAGTTCAGCTGGTTTTGGCCCAGCAAGAGACGGTCAACGACCTCTTGACCCACCTAAAGCGCATTACCTACCTTATGATCCCCCGAATCCTCTACGATGCCGGGAGAATCAGCGAAGAAGACCTGAATAAGGCGGTAGAAGCGTCCGCTGGGTCCTTTGTGGGGGTAGCCCCGCAGAATTCGGAGGCCATGAGGGCACTAAACACGCTGTTTTACAACATGCCCATGCCCGAAAATCCCGTCGGCGTGCAGAACTTCCTCACGCAGCAGGAAAATGACGCCGCTTTCATCTCTGCGCTGGCCGAAGCCGCCCGAGGCCAGGTGGTTGGAGCCCGAACCGCGACGGAAATGGCCATTATCGATGCTCAGATGCGGACCCGGCTGGCCACTCGGGAGGGTCACGTCAACACAGCCCTCGAAGATGTGGCTGAGAAGGCCTTTTACCTGTGCAGAAAGTACATGAAGTCGGAGAAAATGATTCGCGTGGCCGGTAGTAGGCGCTGGGACACCATTACTCTGGGCGATATTCAGGATGTAGAGGTTGATTTCGAGATGGTTAGCTACAACCCCATCCGACAGAACCCCTCCGTGCAGGTTGAAACGATGATGCAGCTAATCCCGCTGCTCATGCAGGACCAGAACATCGATTCTCGGAAGGTAATCGAGGAGGTTATTCGTAGCCTCGGTCTCTCAGCGGGCCTATTGATGCCAGAGGAAGAGGTCGAAGCGGCTGCTCAAGCTCAAGCACAGATGCAACAGCAGATGGCGCTGGGTGGAGCAGCGGCTCCTGCAGAAGGAGGCGCCCCCCCGGCGGGTGGAGAGCCAGATATCGCGGAAATCTTAGCCATGCTGGAAGCCACTGGAGCAGAGCCTACGCCTGAAGAGAGCATGGCAGCGGGTGGCGGAGCGCCGGTACGCGAGGAAGCCTGATGTCCAAGGCTCGTAGATATGCGCGGAAAGCTCATCGGATAAGACCGGTTGCTCGTCAGAACCCTGACGGGTCTGTGTCTACCGTCTTGATGACTTCAATGGATAACTACGCGTTGCCCACCTTATTCCCAAAAGACCCAAAAAACGTAACTCCTAATCCACAAGACTGGATGGAGTTGATAGGCTCCGAAGCCTTTAAGGTAGCCGAAGAGCGCGGAGAGCTGTTTAAGTTTAGCACTCCTGAAGAGGCCGATGAGTTTGCGCGGGGTACCTGGAAGCGACCTGAAGAAGGCGGCGACTACTACAAGATCAAAGACATACTGCGACGGCAGGTCCAGGAAGGCTAATGGCGCGCGATTACCGTAAAGAGTACGACGAGTACCACGGCACTAAGGAGCAGAAGGAAAATCGTGCTGCCCGCAACAAAGCCCGTAGCGACTTGGGCCTTGAAAAGGGCGACGGCATGGAGGCTGACCATATTAACCCTCTCTCTAAAGGAGGGGGCAACGGCGAAAAAAACCTTCGCGCAGTAAAGCGCTCTACTAATAGGAAGAAGGCAGCTTCAAAACCGGAGGCCAAGGTGGCTGAGTACGATGAGCTGATGGGAGAGCTAAAGACAGACGCTCAGAAATTCGATGCGTGCCCCAAGGCTACACAGGACCTTGACCTGAACCTGGAAAACCGCCAGGTCGCTATTGACGAGAAGCGCTACGGCCCCGCTAATCCTGCCCAGGACGAGGGGGGCGGAAACAGCGATTTTTGGCAGGAGTACGCAGACCGCTTTAGTGATACAGTCGAGAACGTCATGACTATGCGCTGCGCTGGATGTACTTTCTTCGATACGACTGAGGATGCACGGGCGTGTATCGCAGAAGGTATTGGGGACGAAGCAGATCCCGAGCAAGCCGTTGTCGGAGGCGATCTCGGTTATTGCCAAGCTTTAGATTTTAAATGCGCTTCCCAGAGAGTCTGTATCGTCTGGGCAGGGAGACAAGAATAATGGCTACACCCAGAACTCAAGCACCTCCCGGAGTTAGTAAGCCTACGGGTTTCGTAGAAGAAGATCCCGCCAAGCCGAAGCCGAAAAAGATAGAAGTAGAGGCTCCTCCCGAAGAGATTCTCAAGGGTAAAGAGCAGGTAAAGCCGCCCTCTCCAAAAGCAGCCCCTGCTAAACCGCTTGAAACAGCAACCATGGTGGAGGCTCCTCCAGAAAAGGAAGGCGAGCCCTCTCCTACCGAGGGGATGGTAGAGGTCGGAGATAAGCTCCAGACCAGAGAAGCGCTGGAACAAAAGATTGCTGCTATGCACGCAGCGGCAAGCACGGAGAAGGAGAGGACGCGAGCAAAAGAAGCAGAGAAAGCTTTGCAAGGAGACGATCTTCAAGCAGTCGTAGAAATGCTGGAAGAAGACGATCCAGGCGCACTAGCAGCTGCCGCCACGGCAGGCTTTAAGGCACCAGGGAGTCCTGTAGCGAAAGGCCTGGACTTCCTTAAAATCAAGCCCGAAAACTACGGTGACGCGAAGTATTGGGAAGAAGTAAAACAAAGAGCTAACAGCGCTGGCGAGTTTGTTTTTATGTGGTATGCCGGCGGCTTACTACAAGTATGGACTATCCGGCCCCTGGTCGAGCTGGCCGGAGGCCTAAAGGTCTCCAACCCGGTTTTTCAAACGCTTATGGGCGCGGGGTCTCAGGTAAAAACAGCTCGGGATGCACAACAAGTAATCAACCTCTCTCTTCAAGGATCTACACGAGCCGGAGGAGAGGTCTGGGGCATGACACGAGCCGCCGGGGCAGCAGGAGCAGCGCGAGGAACAGGAGCAGCGCGAGGAACAGGAGTCGCTACACCAACAAGAGCAGCAGTCGCAAAGACAAGCGCTTCTCCTTTTACTGCGGAAGCAGGAGTAGGAGCAGGAGCAGCAACAGCGGCTGCAAAGACAAGTGTTCCGAGGGACACTCCTCGGGAAGGTCTTGAGCCCGTATACCAGACAGGAACTCAGCAAACTGCTGCAGATACGCTGCAATCTCTACAAAACAACCCCGAGTTTCTTACTACGCACCAGGTCGCCATTGGCTCAGCAGCAGCACGCCCTTCGTGGCAAGGACCTCCCTCCTTCGGCGGTCTTCCTCAAGCGCAACGAACGCAAATAGAAGCACAGCTGCGGGCACGTCATGCCAGAGATCCCGAGCGATTCCCTCTCCCAAAAAGCATGCGGGCTCCCACGGAGGCCCGTGTCAAGACGCCTAAGGGCAATGTGCTTACGGTAGAAGAAGCAACCTCTCTTCAACAGGGTCTTGTAAACCAAGCCTCCGGGAATTGGACAGGCTCCCTTGAAGATTGGATGCTGTTGCCTCAGGCGCAAAAAGTTGCCATCGGACGCTCCCGACCCGGCACAAGAGACCATCACAGCGCACTAAGAGAAGCAGACGATTTTCTACATCCCGAGCCAGGTACGGCCCTTTACTCCGGGACTCCTCAAGCAAACCCCGCTCGTACAACGACAAAGACACTGACCGCCGAGGAACGCGCAGCCGCTGATGCTTTTGATAAGGCCTGGAGCGAGTTGTCTTCGTTGGAAAGCACAGCGCTTGTCCCCACGACAACAACGGCTACAGCGACAGCGCCTCCTTCAGCGACGGCCTCTACACCGGTTCTAAGAAACTATTTTGAGAAACATTTTGGGAGATCGGACAAAAGCCTCCTGTATAGAGGACAAGACAGCCCCCTGGTGCGCCTCGACACAGCGGCTCCCGAGACCACTTTCACAACAAGCTTAGAGGAAGCTCAGGCAGCTGCAGGTCCCACCGGTACTGTTATCGCAATAAACGCGCCTAATCTTTACGTTCCTCGGGCGGGCTCCCTTCCCGGCACTAGAGATTTCACCTTCGAGGAACTAAGGCAATTTCAAAAGAAAGGTGCCATAGCTCGGAGTAATCCTAGGGTCAAAGAAGCAGTTGAACAAGAAGCAGCAGCAGAGGCTCGCCTCGAAGGGATCCGTCAGCGGGAAGCGGACGCTACAACCAAAGCCAAGAAAGAAGGCGTAGAAGAGTGGGTCAGCTCAATCCCTCGCACAGAAGCAGAAGTTGGCCTGGTTCCTAGGGAGCCATTCGCAGCAGATGAGGTTGTGTCTGCACCTGTTGCTCCTGAGCCCGTCGCTCCTGAGCCCGTCGATATAGAGAGCGAAATACTGGGACTTGAGAAAATAAGAAAAGGATGGCGAGGCGGGGCGCGAAGGGAAAGAGCAGCGGTAGAAGACGAGGAGAAGTACAAAAGAGATCTAGCGAAAGCAACTGTTAAAGCTCAGCGAGCAAAACA
>Ga0098052_1000793_pt1 | contig 19927 bp, 7 predicted proteins | sample 15_taG_FD_81591 | JGI IMG/M metagenome (GOLD analysis project Ga0098052, IMG submission 81591) | Marine viral communities from the Subarctic Pacific Ocean - 15_ETSP_OMZ_AT15312 metaG | ecosystem: Environmental > Aquatic > Marine > Oceanic | place: Pacific Ocean | collected 2015-01-18
CAGTAAGAAAGATGATGTTGTCATTGGAAGATCCAAGGTATCAGTTACAAATTAACGAGACCTCCGCTGAGAAGCGTTGATGACTCTCTTTTCCTGCGTTAGATTGGGTGGTAGATTTCTCTACCCCCATTCTTTTAAAAAATAGAATATGACTTTAAACGAGATTGTTTACAATATCAAGAATATCGCTGAGGGTGGATACACTACAGATGATAGTAAGTTAAGTACTCGTCAAATAAAGGCGTGGGTTAACTATCATAGATTAACTCTGTTGGAAGCATATACGAATAACGGAAAGAATATCCCACAGGGCGCTACTCAGAACTTAGGTACATTCACAACCCCAGACGAGGGATCGTTCCTTACACTGCCTAAAATAGCCTCATACGGAGATACTAGAGGAATAACTAGTGTGACATCTGTAGATGGTAACATGATATTCGCTAGAACAACTCAAGATAAAATAGCATTCCAAGAGCATAGTAGGTTTACATCTGTAATGCCTAAGTTTTTCCTTGAAGAAGGTACTAAGTTGTACTTTGTTGGATCAGGTGGAGGAGAGCAGGTGAAGATAGTTGGTATAGCAGAAGACCCTAGCGCTGTATCTGGATGGGGAGGAGATGACTCCGAATACCCATTACCATCACAGCTTGTTGGTCCGTTGATTGAATCAATCGCTAAGGTTGAATTAAATATGACGGTTAAAACTACAGGAGATGTAATTAATAATGAAATGGAAGGAGATAGAGAAGTTCAAGCTCAAGGTAAATAATGTCATACATAACATATAAAGATATTTATAAACAAATATCCAGTAGAGTAAGAGTAGAAGCATCTGGCAGGAAAAAGACAAAAGCTATACCTTACTCTTTGTATTTTAAAATAGTTACTAAATTTTTCGAGATTCTAGCCAGAGACTTAGTGGTTAGAAGACAAAGAATTTTCTTACCTTTGGGTTTAGGATTCTTGTATGTAGAAAAGAAAGAGCATACTAGAGCTTTTCATATACGAAAAGATATTGCCGAATCCAGACTAAAAGGTGAGCCTGTTAGGTACAAGGTTCCTATATTAGATGATTATTATTATAAAATAAGTTGGGCTAAAGGCGGTAAAGGTTTCCATAAGTGTAAACTTTATCCAGCTAAAAAAGTCAGAGAACTATTAAAAGATACATACAATGCAAGTTAGTGTTAAAAGAATAATTGGAAATGTAGCTCGTAACTTAGGGTTGAATAATCCATCAGAACATATAGAGTCATTTATAGAATGGGCTTTTGAGGCTGAGGAAAAGATAGGTAGCTTTAGTACGTTTACAGACAAGGAGTCTGCTTTAACCGTGACTGACAGCAAAGCTTTATTACCTACAGATTTAATGACTTTAATAGATGTGAAAGGTATTACATTTATGGAGCCCACTCAAAAAACATTTAAAGCAGATTCTTCTGGTGATAAGTATTGGATAGTAGGTAGTTATATACATTTTTCTAATGTTAAAGAAGGAACGGTAGATATAGCTTACAAAGCTTTAGCTACAGATGATGAAGGATTCCCAACAATAAAACAAGGACATGAAGATGCTGTTGCTCAGTATATTATGTGGAGGTTTAAATCTATAGAATATTATAACGGTAAGATTGCTAGATATATAGTTCAGGATTTAGAGAAGCGATGGTATTGGTTGTGCGCTCAAGCGAGAGGTAAAGATAATTTACCTTCAGAAGCTGAGATGAGAAACATAGCAAAGTATTGGAATGCATTAATCCCTGAGAGAGAATAACTATGGCAGAGCAATCTAAACCAAACACTTTTAGTGGAGGTATGGTAACGGATTTAGATCCTGCATACCAACCTAAAGAATCTTACTTCACAGGACTTAATATTCGTGTAATTACTAATGGAGATAATTCATATTCGTTAGAGAATATCAAGGGTCCAAAATTGGAATGGGATTTAAATACTTATACAGATGGTGGGGCTGTTGTTGTTATTACTGGAACGGGTAGGTATGTTATTCATGGAGCTGTAGTGGTTGATGATTATATCATAACTATAGAAGGTCAATTAAAGACTACTGATAAGGGTTGGAAAATAAGGAAGTATATAATTGATAATTCAACAGGAGAAATAAATCTTTCTGGCGATTTAAATTCACATCTTTGGTTTGGTGCAGGATTATTTAGTGATGATGCTGGAAGGATTGAGATGGAATCTATAGTTGAGACTGAAGCTATACATAGAATTTACGCTACAGATGGGTTATCTCCTTTTAAGTCTATAAATGTAAAAGAAGACATCTCTGCATTGACTGCGTCTGATTTTGATGTTTTTAAGCCTAACATAATGGCTTCCGCATCTATGATTGAGTTTGCAGATAGTGGAGGTAATTTGCTTTGTGGATCATATAGCTATGTGTATAGGTTTTATACTGAAAACCAAACCAACTACACAGATTGGTCACCCATGTCTAGATTGGTAAATGTTCCTATTAACGCTGTAGTGACAAATGATAGTTTAACTATAAGAGGTGGTACAGGGTCTGATCATTCTTCACATTCAATTAAGGTATCTATAACTGGTATACCACTAAACTACACAAATATAGAGGTGGCTGAAATACATTTTGTAGCAGCAAATATTAGTAGTATAAATATTATTGAAAAGTCTGAGATTACAGGAACAACTCACGAATTTACGCATAGTGGATTTGAGACAAAAACTCTAGTTTCTGGTGGTATAGCAAGTACTTTAATAAAAAACACAGTATGGGATATATGTAAATCTATTGCCCAAAAAGACAATAGGTTGTATGCTTCAAATTTAGATTTCTCTAGCCTTAGTACTACATATAAAACTATAGACGATATATCTACCACGCTTGACGCGTACAAGGTTAAGTCATACAAAGCTAATTGGAATGTGTCTGATGAGCACGTTGACTTTTCAGGGCAATCAACAGCTGGATTTAATGAGCATAGACATAAGAAGTGCTATGATTTAGGTTCTGCAGAAAACGATGCTACTGATTTTTATAAATTCATACCTAAAAATTATGGAACAGCAGGAGTTCCTAAATATATCTTAGGGGCTGAAACTCCTGGATATACTAATTCTGATAATGACGGATTTAGAATTACATTTCAGCACGAAAGTTATCCTGTAGATGAGACAGCTACCAATTCGGAATCTTATTTTGGTACAACTGAAAAAGTAGTTACTGGAGGTGTTGATAGGCATTATAACGTTCCTTTTAAGGTTAGCGAAATAGATGCGGCATATCTAGGGTCTGTTAAGGGGCCTATAAATCCTAAGTGGGATAATGAATTTAGAAGCTTTAGAAGGGGAGAATGCTATAGGTTTGGTATTATTTTAATTGATAAAAACGGAGTAGAAAGTTTTGTTCATCATATAGGTGATATAAAAATGCCTGACGGAAATGATCCAAATTATTGGCAGTTAAATACAGCAGGAACTTCTAGCGAAAGCAATGGTTCTAGTAGTTGGGCTCCGTTTACTATACCTAACTCTTCATCTGGAGGATCTGCAAACAGAACTGTAACGGCTCACGCTTTAATACCTAGAATAGATGTTAGGCTTCCAAGCACTATAACAGATATAATTTCAGGATATAGAATAGTAAGGGCTGAGGTGTCTGATTCAGATAAAGTTATGATAACTCAAGGTCTTGCTAGTGATGTATTTAAGTATTCTAGTAGTGATACTGCAGGAAGTGTTAGCGGGTTGTATGGTATGGGATGGAATCCTAATACTAGACTTTATATTCAAGGAACTCAGAATGGTGCTGTAACTAGTTTTTCTTCTGGTCATCAAAGTCAATTAAGAAATCAGTTAACTTCTGGTAATTCAGGAATGCTTATAGATACTCCAGATGTTACTATAGGTTCTAAGTCTTATTATTTAACGAATGGATATAAAATTCAGCCATCATACTTGATGGTTTCACGGGGATCTAACACTCCTTACTATTGGTTAGGAACTATAATTTATGATGGACTATCTGAGACTGACTCTCAATGGCCTGATGGGATTCATTCTAGCTTTTTCAAGTATAGTCCTATAAAGCTTGGCGTTGATATAAATGAATTTACTGGATACACAGGAAATACCGCAAATATCTCAAACGCAGATGTGTCTAGTATGTCAGATATAGGTACTAGTTGGGATGGAACTCAGATTCATCGACAATGCTATGATTCTGTTCTATTAAAGACGGTGGTAAATGGGGAAATTGTTCCCTCATCAGATACAGGCTTTAGTTCTAACTTCATAAATAAAGGAGCTGTAGATGGGGATGGTAGTCCTACTGATGTTTCTTCAGAACACAGTTTAAGTACTAATGGAGAAGATGATCTTAAAGGAAATGATATTGTGGGCTCGTCAACAAAGTTGTTAGTTTCTATTGATGGAAACTGGACTAATGCTGGTTCTTTAAAGAGAATAAGTACAGGTGAAAGGATTATAATAGGAGAGGATAATAATGTAGATTATGATTTTTCGAATCCTTCAGGTGATGATGATTATCCTACTACAGGTTGGTGTAAAGGTAAGTGGGTTGTTGATGTGATTAGAAATACCGATGACGGTAGTGGGGGTACTAATTTTGAGCAGTACGGAGGGTCTAATAGTGCGGCACTACAAAATACTAGATATATTGATTGCTCTAGCTTTATTGCAGTGTCTGATTTTTCTAGTCAAGTTTCAACTACAAGCATTACAGGTGGAGATACATTTTGCGATATATACACAAGCCTGTCTACATTTAAAGAAGATAGTTCTAATAATGTTCCGTCTTTTGGGATTTCAGTACCACTAGAGAGTCCTTATAATTTAGGCTACAGAACGGGGTCTTACTACGGAAGTAATCAGACCGCTGTAACTACGCAAGAAGATACTTACGAATACAATGACGCATATCATCAGCCGCTAAACACAAAGAGTTACGTTCAAAAACCATCTAGCTTTAATCCTAATACTGTGTCTAAAAACAAAATTGTTGCGTCTCAATCTAAAATATCAGGAGAGCCTCAAGATGCTTGGAGCTCATTCTTGTCTAATGATTTTCTAGAGGCATCTCTATCTCGTGGAGAGATAACAGATTTAGTTAATTATAATAACAATCTTTATAGTGTTCAGTCTAGCGGAATAGGATTAGTGTCTATAAACCCTAGAGTGTTAATTTCTGGTGAAGGAGCTGCTGCAGATATTCAAATAGTTTCTGGTACAGGAACAGTCATGGAAAGAATGGACTATTTAAGTACTGAGTATGGGTCTCAAAACTATAACTCTAGCGTAGTTGCTCCTGGTGGTTTTTACTCTTTAGATGTAAATAGGAATGAGCTAATCAAGGTTGACGGAAAGTCGGTTATACCACTATCCTTGAGTAATTCATATAAAAGCTCTATATCAAACATAACTAAAGGTAAAACTATTTTATCTAGTGAAAATGGGAATATAGGGTCTTTAACTGCAGGAGTATTTTCTGGTTATGATCCTGAGTTTAGAGAGTGTCACTTTACCGTAGTATCTGAGCCAATTGAATATGGGGATGCTGAAATAAGTAGCTTTACAATTTCAGATTTAGACGGAAAACTTATTAGTACTTTAGAGTTGAAAAGTGATACTACAACTGCAAGCGCTATATTCTTTAAGAAGTACATATCATATAGAAATAGATTATTTGGGGTAGGCCATGAAACTTCAACAAGTTCAAACGACTCAATATATTTATTTAATTCAGATGTACATCAAAGCTTTAATGTTGGGGTTGTGGTAAATGACAATCCTACGATAAATAAAATATTTGATACATCAGAAATAATTAGTGACGCAACAAATGCAGCGCATACATTTACATCTCACACCTTATCTGACTCTACTGGTAGTAATGCTGTAGAGGGTTCTAACGAGAGAATTAGAGAGGGTATCCACAGGGTTTCATTAAGAGGTGCAAATACAGACAGAGCTAGAGGTAACTGGTTAAAGCATACAATAGCCTACACCCAAACCTTAGTAGACGGTAGCATCGATTCTGCTACTGACAGAAAATTTAATATATTTGCAGTAAACACAAGGTATAGAAAATCAAATTAATATGGAAAATGCATTAGGGTTATATAATATTGTAAATTCTTATCAAAGGGATTCAGGTGATGGAACGTCTGATGATCAAGCCTTTACGATGAGTGATAAAATGCAGGCTAGGTTTGATGCTATAAAGTTAGAAAACCCAACTTTTACTGATGATCAAATACACGATCAAATCAAAAAGGAAGATGGCTCAAAGGCTGCGTCTGTCGCTGGAATTGCAGGGGCAGCATTAAGTGTTGCAAGTCAGTTCGGAGGAGATGAGAATCCATTAAACAAAAACCTAGCATTAAAAGGTGGCCTTACTGGGGCTGTTTCAGGAGCCTCTATGGGAGCTAAAGTTGCTGGAGTTCCAGGAGCCATAGTTGGTGGGGTTGTCATGGGTGCAGCAGGAGCTATGGCGGGTGATAAAGAGCAGAAAGAAAATGAGAGAATAGAAAAGCTAGAGAAAGCTATAGATACTAATTATGGTGTAGCTAATAATAATATGTTAGCAAGCTCAATATCAAGCAACAATAATGCAAAGAAAACATCTCGAGCAGTATCTGGATTATACGGAGTGGGAGATATAGATAATTTTACAAATAAATATAGTTAAGATAGTTATGGATAAGGCTGAGTTAGTAAAATACATGGAGAACCCAAATGTAAAATGGGTTTTATATAACATACTTAAACATGAGTCAGGAAAAGTAAATGGTAAAGTAAATACTGGTGGTTTCAATGAGAGCGCTGGTAATAGTACTGCTTACGGTTCAGGACAGTTTATTGGAAAAACAAGAAATACTATATTAAATGATTATAGTATAGATGCTTGGTCGGATAGCTTAGAAGACCAACAATTAGCCGCAATAGCTTTAATGCACTCTAATGGCGACCTTGACGCAATAGCTGGTGGAGATTATTCTGGACTTAACAGCAATAATTATTGGGAGGCTTTTGTAGATGATCCAAAAAACAATAAGTATAACCATAAAAGACTAACTGAAAATAAACCTGCAGGGTGGGAGGATAAGTATACAAATATGCAATCGGACTCTATACATGATCCTGCAGCAAGTTGGAGTAAGTTAAGTCCTGAAATGAAAAAAGAAAAGAAGGGGTGGTTTGATAGTAAGTATGGTGGAATGCCTAAAGGTTTTGATATAGGTGGTGGTGTTCCTACAGAAGAACAAGCGAAAGAAGATCCGAGATATGCTAGAAATAAATCTCCAAGATTAGATGAGGCTAAGGATTTTATAAAGCAATGGAAAGAAATACAAGGCAGTGAAAGAGTAGACAAAGAAAGAGCCCTTAAAGATTTAGCTAAAACACACCCTGGTTTTAAATATACAGTACCTGGATATGTTAAGGGTAAAACAAAAGGTCACTCAGGCGGTGTGAACCCTAAAAATTATACTGTAGGCCATATAGAAAAAAACGTTAATCTATTAACTTATCATAGGTTAAGCGATATTGATAAGTGGATAAATAACAGTGAGGCAGCCATATTAAAACAAGCTGATGCCGCAGATCAAATATCTGTAGGTGTTAAGCCAAGTTTAGTTTTAAAGGGTGTTGATGATAACATTTCTATCGCTAAAGACGAAAAGAATAATATACCTGCCACAGACGCCTCAAAGAGCCCTACTCCTGTTCTAACTGAAGATAATAAAGTAGAAAACTTTGTTGAATTACCTGAAATGGATGAATCTGCTTTGGTTGATCCAATAGTTGATGAGGATGCAGATGTTGAAGATGATTTTGAAATAGAAGAAATTGATTTATCTTTAGCGCCAGAGCTTGAAAAAGATGAAGATCTTAGTTTTGAAGATTGGAAGATTAGATACCCTGACGGAACTCAAGAGGAGTACGATAATAGAGGGGTTACAGAGGGAGACTCTGGTTATCAAGACTGGTTGAAAGACAACCCTGGAGGAACTAAAGAAGAATATCAAAAGTATTTCGACTTACGAGGTGATACGTCTGGATTAGGTGAGGAGTCATTCCTAGATAAGATAGGAGGGCTATCATCTCTTATAGGTTTAGCTACAGGAGCTATGGGGTTAGGTCAAGCATTGAAAGATGTAGACATCCCTAAAGATCCAAAGTTAGGTCCTGCATTCCAACAGAGATTAGAAGAATCTAAGAGATTGGCGCAGCAAGGGTTAACTCCATCTGAATTAGCTAAGGCTCATAATGATTTAGATTCATCTTACGCTACAGGTATAGAGAACATTGTTCGAGGTTCAGCAGGGAACAGAGCTCAGTTTTTGGCTGGGCTTGGAGGTCTTGATGTTGCACGTCAATCTGCATTAATGGATATTGCAGTAGCTGATGCTAGTATGCAAAGACAGAATCAAGAGAAATACGATAAAATGATGATGGTTAATGAGCAGTATGAAGCTGCTAGAACATCTAAGTATGATCAAGCAAAGTACGAGCAAGACATGGCAACTAAGTCTGCTGGGGCTGCTCTAGCTGGTAGTGCCTTATCGATGGTTAACGAAAACATAGGTAATCGCCAACTTAATAGATACAATAAGTTGAAGACTGAAAAGCTTATGCGAGACATGGGTTATAGGAATGATTCTAACGGTAAATCTACCGAGAAGCAACTAGGGGTTGATCCTGAGACTGGAGAGAAAGTTCAAACTAGCTTCTCTCTTCCTGGAGATGATAATTATGTGGTTCCGAATCTTCTTAGCGCAGACGAGCAAGTAATTAATACGGAGGTAGAGAATAATCAAGCCTCCTTAATAGACGATAGTTCGTTAAACGAAACTAATTTACTTCCTTTTGATGCGTTTGATTTGTCTAGAAGAAAATCAAAACCGTCTGGGCTTATCAATCCAGATAACATATTATTTGAGTACTAAAATATACTTTTAAGAAATACAACATGGCAATAGACTACGGAGCAATGCAAGCTTTAACTGAAGTATTTAAAGGTACATCAGAAGCTAGAAGAAATAGGAAGGCTGAAGAAGCACAGATGCGTCAAGAGATGCTCCAGCAGGAGAACATGGACTTCAAGAACGCTCAAATGGTTGGTCAAGAACAAGCAGCTATAGAGGCTTCTAGAGAGTCCTACTTAAAACAGGTTCAGAAGATTCCTCACATGAGAGATTATGTGAATAATTACTTTGACGAACAAACCTTAGAGTTTAAAGGGTTGATTAAATCTTTTAATGGTAGATACTCTACAGCTATGAGTAGCGGTAAGGTATTAGACTTTAGAGATAATCTTATGACTAACCTAAAGAAAAGCGATAAGTATCAGCAAGGCGTTACCTCTGCTACTAACATGGCTCAGTTAGACGCTTGGTCTACATCTGAAAAGACGCAAGATTTAATATCTAGAAGAGATCAAATAAACAAGGCTGCATATTTAAGGGGTGAAACAGATTCCTTTGAACTTAGTGGATTAAGAGCTAAGTATGACTCGGTTGATGCTGCGGATTACTATGAGGGAGAGCGACCAGATTTTGATAAAATATTTAGTAATCAATACGCTTCTATAGTTCATAATTGGGCTTTAGAAAACGATGATGCTGATCAATCAAAGCTTACAGCTTTAGCAGAAAATTATTACCCTGGAGATCCAAATGGAAAAGAGAAATATCTTAAGCAATTTGCTCAAGAAGATATGGGAATAAAAGGTGCTTACGATACGAAGATGACTGGAACTAAAGAGTTACCTCCAGTAGCAGCTACAGCTAGAGTTAGAAATATATTTGATCAAACAGCTAAAGGGCCTAACAGCGCTTACGGTATGCTTGCTAATGCAGCAGGGCAACCAATGATGCAGCAGTTTGGTTGCAAACCAGGCGGTCCTGAGCAGAAGGGTGATATGCAAATAGCAGGTTACGAAATATTTAACTCCGCTCCAGACGCTATATTAAAAGAGGCTAAATTCCAGTTTGGTGATGCTATGAAAAGCAATGGTGATGGTACGTTTGATTTTACTCACGTTAAGAGAGCTTATGATGCTAATGGTGTTTACATGGATGATCAAGACGGAGATGATACTCACACCAACATGACTTATAATGGAGCTCACATGGTTACTAAGGCAAGGTTTAGATTACCTGATGGAACTATTAAAGAGCAATTAATGGGAGACCCTAAAGATAGGGATTTAATAAAATCATTAGAAAAAGAATGGGGTACAAATGTTACTTACGTTCCAACTATGGTTGCCACGTTCCAAAACGATAATTGGGCTACATGGTGGGATAAACAGGTTATGGTAGAAATGGACCCTCAGACTATGTCTATGGAGCGCATTATGGATAACACTGGAATGGAAGAGAAGATGCAAGAGTCTGCTGAAGGCTCAAGAGTTATAGCTAAACTATCTGGAGCGCCACAAGAAGATTTAGAAACTAATCTAAATGCTGTAAGAGCGCAACAACAGAAAGACGGTAATGCTTTCTATAAAGGTACTGGTGGTGAAGCTGGTGAAGACGCAACAATGGATGTAGTAGCAAGTTATTTTGCGCCTGAGTTTAATGTAATGCAAGGGGCTGAAGATTCTAAAGGAATACTTTACTCTATCGCATCTACAGCAGCCAAGAATCAAGGTGGAGATTTTGCTAGCAATTCTAAGCAATATATGAATGCTATAGGTAATCTTATGAAGGCAACGGATAGTAATGGGAAGAAATTCCAGATGGCTATAGAGAGTAAGAATCCAACAAATATTTATAATGTTATGAATACTATGTTTGGAGACATTGGGGATAAGAATGAAATCCTTAAATTAGCAGAGATTTGGAGTAACTACAATTAAAATAAAAAAATGGCAGATTTAAATGAACTTATCAGTCAAGCAAGTAGTAATGAATCTGGCACAGGAGGTAAGTCCAGTTTATTAGATTATGCTGATAAACCTCAAGAAGTAGAAACAGGTCAAGGATCTCCTGGGCAAAATCCAATGTTGTCTCAAGAAGATGTATCTCAGTTATCACGACAAGGTGCTGTGTCTGCTGTTGAGCAACAAATAGATCCAGGAGTAGGTGGTCTTTCAGAGAGAGATAGACAAGCCATTACAGATACAGGAGTAGATCCTGAATTAATATTTGAAGGTAATGCAGAGAAGTTCGGTAAGAGCTTAGTAGCTGGTGTTGGTGTCGTTGTAAACGATGTGGGTAATATGATGGATTATGCATCAATGACTTTACTCCCAGACGAAGTAAGAAAATCTGATACATTCAAGAGTATAGTAGAGAGACTACCCTCAGCACACAATCTTGGTGATGCCCTACAGAAGTGGGGTGAGGTTCATCAATCCCCAGGGTTAGATGAGTTTACATTAGACGATTTATTTAAAGTAGAGTTTTGGGCAACTGATGTTGCTAAGACTTTACCATATATGGCTTCCATGTTAATACCTGGGCAAGCTGGAGCAAGTGCTGCAACTAAAGCTATGACGTGGGCTGCTAAAGGTGCTGCTAAACGTGGTATGTTTGGATCAGCAAAAAGATTAATGAAGACTAGACTTGCTGGTTCCGTAGCTAAAGGAGCTTCTAAGGGTAAAGCAGGTGTTGATGCTATTACAGGTGGTGAAGGTATTTTAGGTGCTTTAGCAACTAAAGCTGTAGCTACAGGTGAGGTTGGACTTACAGGATTAGGTTCTGGTATTTCTCAATTCTTAGGATCAGGTGTAGCCACTACTGCTGTTATTGGGGCAGGTTTATCTGGTGATGTATACAACAGAGCGTTAGATATGGGAATGACTGAAGAGGAAGCACAAACTGCTGCTCACGGTACTTTCGTAGATAACTCTAAATGGTTTGCATTAAATGGGATGTCTTGGATGATTAACTTCGGTGGATTATCTGGTAAGGCTTTTAAAGCTTTCAACAAAGCTAAAGGCGGTGCGGCTAATGCGGCACAAGTCTCTAAAACTTTTGGTCAAAGAGTTTCTCAACACATGATGAAAGGTGTTGCAACTGGTACCGTAGAGGGTACAGAGGAGATGTTCCAAGAAACATACGAAGAATGGATTCAAGAGTCTAACCTGGCGGAAGCTAGAGGTGAGGAGTTTCTTTCTTATTCAGATTTTTTCCAATCTAAAAACAATAGAAAAACATTAGGTGTTTCGTTTGCTGCTGGTTTCCTTATGGGTGGTAGAGCAGGGTTAATGAATAGCATCGCTAGTAATGGTAGGTCCATTATTAACAAGAGAGTGTCTATTGATGATGACATCAATATGATGGAGAACATGAATGAAGCTCAAAAAAGAACTCGTATCAACGAGGTTATTGAAGCTTCTGTTCGTGAGGATCAGGTTGATGGTCTTAATGGGTTCTTAGATAAAATGGTTTCTAATGGTAAGATAACTACAGAGCAAAGAGCTGAGTATGATGGTGTTATAGAGGAATACTCTAAAATAGCATCTACGCTACCATTTCAAAACGAATTAACAGAGGCTGGCCAAATGGCTGTGTTTAATATTAAGGTAAGACAAAACACCTTAAATAAGGCTGCTGCGAACTTAGAGGTTTTAAAAGATAGAAGTATAGCTGAGGCTAACGAAAACCTGGAAGGTGATGCTTTAACTAATAAAATAGCTAAAATTGAAGCGGAGCATGAGGTTAACATGAATAATGTTAATAGAGAAATCTCCGAAAGTAAACAAGCGTTAACTAAAGTTGTATCTGCTAAAAAATACTCAGCTAACAATAAGGTTGCTGACCAGAATAGATTAAAAGATATTGTAGAATACACAGCATCGGAAGATTATAACACTAAAGCTAGTGATACTGAAAAGGCTGAGATACTTCAAGAGAAGGCTAATTTAGAGGCTAGAATAAAAGAAAATTCTTACGTTATCGAAGAGGCTTCTGAGGTAATGACTCAAGAGGAGTATGAGCAATTCACTAATAAAGGTGTTGCTGAAAAAGCAGAAAGAACTGAAGAGAAGGCTGAGGCTGTTGCTGGTAAAGTTGAAGACGCAGCTAAGAAGGGTGCGGAAAAAGTTAAAGAGACATCTAAAGGTATTTGGTCTAAAGCTAAAACATTAGCTGGTAAGACTACTGAATATCTTAAGGAAAAGGTGAAAGATGTAAAGCAGTCTCAAGCTATTAAGAAGATTACTAGACCTATCGAGACTGAGATTCAGAAGATGGTAGACAAGGGAGCTTCTAATGAGGCCATCGCTGATTACATGTTGTCTAAAACAACAGAAGCACAGTTGAAGGCTACAGGATTAACTAGGGCAGAACTTAAAGAAAAGCTTACAGGCTTAGCTGATACATATACTTATACTGAAGCTAAGGCGGAGGAGTCTGTAGATAAGAAAGAAGCCCCTATCACGGATGAAAATATTGGCGCTGTTAACGCTGAGGTAGACGCTCTTATTGATAGTATGAGTGAGGAGGATTTAATTTCTGAAATAGAAAAGCTTGTAGGAACGAAGTACGAGGCAGCTACTAGCGAAGAGATCGCATGGGCGCTTAGGAAACTTGTAAAACAAAGGAAGGATGGTGAATCTAAAGAAACTAAAGATGAAACTACAGACAAAGATGCATCAGGGGAGTCTGCGGAAAGCGCTGAAGCAAGAAACTCTAAAGACTCGAAGAGCGCAAAAGATAGCGATAAGAAGTCTGATAAAGAGCCTTCAGTAAAAACCGAAGACGATAAAGACGTACTTGATGATTCATTAGAAGATGCGGATGTTGTCGCTGAATCTTTAGTTAATGTTATTAAAGAGAAATCTTTTAAGGTTAAGAATAAGGTTGTAGATGTTGTAGACAAAGGTATCAAAGGTTTAGGCAAGCTATGGAAAGATGTTCCTGGCGTTAGTTCAAAGAAACTTAAAGGGGATAAAACCGTTGAAGAGGATGCTGTTTCTGTGTTGTCTTATTACGCTTCTATCAACCCTGCAGTAGAGGGTGCTATTATGGAAGCTGCATCTAAAAAGTTTCCTAAACAACAATTACTCATACTTAGAGAGGTTATTGATGAGCATGGAGCTAGCGTTGTTGGTATGGCTATGGGTTCTGCTGTAATAGCTAAGCAAGGCTCTGATGTAGCTGCAACTATAATGCATGAATATGGTCATGTATACTATAGTATGATGAAGGGTAATCCTTCATTTATGAGGGGCGTATCTAAGATTATAGGAACTGATATTTATAAGGATATTAAAAAGACCTACTCTGAAGAGGTTCTTTATAATTATAAGGGGAATATAATTAAGGGTGGCGTTATAATGGATCTTATCGCTGCGAATATAGATAAGAGAACTAGACTAGGTAAAGAGCTTAAAGAGGATATATACGCATTCTATGAAGCCTTCAAGGCTGGAGACATGGAGAGCGCTATATTACTCCAAGAAAAGTTTACAGTTAAGCTGCAAGAAAAAGGTATCATTGAGATCTTACCTGACGCTCAGCAAGAACATATTATTGAGGAGGCTTTTGTTACGTCTTTAGGGCCTAAAGTGGCTACTAAATTAGATTTATTATTTGAAAAACCTGCTGAAGTAAAAGAGTACAAGTCATTCCTTAAGAGGTTTGCTGGGAAGATTGGTAGAATGATTACTCCAGGACACGCTAAAAAGATTTTATCAGAAGTGGATAGATCTTTTGATGAGTTGTCTATGGATGAAATGTTTGATAGAATTGCTGATGACTTCGCTAAAGGAACGCAAGGCGGTAGCTTAGCGTCTTCTAAGAAGCATAAATTACACCCTACTATATCTTCTGCTGTATTGATTGCTATGGATAAAATAAAATCCACAGATTTCAATAACATGAGTGCGAAAGAAATTACAGATCATATAATTGAGTTCGCTAAGAAAGATCAGTTCTTTAACAAGAAAGGTGAAAAGTTAGATATTACACCAGAGGTTAGAGCTGAAGTAGAACTTAGGGTTGCTACAGAAAAGTCTAGGAGAGAAGGATTCTCTTTGGATGTTACATATAAAAGTAATGGAGTAGGCTCTATATATAAGGCTGCTAAAATGCAGAAAAAAGCCTTAACTAAAGAAGAGCAAAGAATAGCTGAGGAAGAAAGGTTAGCAGAGTTAGATGAAATGGAGAGTGAGGTTAATATCTTATCTGATGATATTTCTAGAATGAAGGCTATGGATAATTCTACTAGTAAGTTTATTCTTGCGATAATGAAAATCGCAAACCCATCAGGCGCTCAAGTTGGGTATACGAGAACTCATACAGCTGAATCTTTAGAGGCTAAGCTTTATGCTATGGCTAAATCAGAGAGAGATAGCACACTTGGGTTTATCCGAAGGTTTGAAAACTCAAAGGATAAAAACGTAGCCAAGATGCGTGAGATAATGAATGAACACATGAGTAGAACTGAGGTTTTAACTACCCTTAGAGATGTTCATAATAACTATAGAAATAAAAACTTCGAGAAGATTCGAAATACAACTGTTAACAATAAAGGTCAGGCAGTCGAGAGTCTTGCTATCGCTACAAGCGAGAGAAAGGTTCAAAATAGAATCGAAAGAAGAGCTAACAGGTTATACTTTAATAATAAAGCTTCAAAGCCAAAAAGCAAGCTGTTAAGCCAATTAGCTAAAGCTAAAGCCTCTTTGGATGCTGGTAACAAATTATCTTTACCAGATGCTATTAAAATGGCTGTACCTATACTGTACTTATCAGATAAAGGTGGTTATTTAGATTTAGAGAGTTTATCATCTGCTAGAATTAAGGTTGGGAATCAAATTCTAAACCTTCAAGACTTTATGACTAAGTTTGTTTTAGATGCTCATAACGAGAAGAACTCTAAGTATTTAGCTGAAGGTAAGGTACCTGTTAAGTTTATGAATCCATTAATACGATCAATGGTTCCTGCTTCTAGAGGTAAGAACGCTATTAAGACGGTTAAGGATGTAAGTGGTAAAAACTATTTAGCCTTTAATATGAACAACAGCCTACTCAATAGTGCTGAGCATTTAGTTAATCTAGCTAAGACTAGTGATGGTAGAAAGCGATTGTTTAACGAGTATCTTAACGTAGATAAGAATGGAAATGTAACTGGTAATGTATTTATTCAGATGCTTATTGGTTTAGGTCAGAATGGTCAAGCCGACCAAGCGTTTGATATAGCATTTGATGGTGGTGTAATTTCTTACGACAACGGAGGTAAGTCTAAATCCGTTAAGTATAGTGACAAAACTAAAAGTGATATTATACAGTTCGACTTAGAATCTTTCGCTTCTAATTGGGATGCAAGGAAACCTGGGGGTAGTAGAAGTTACTATACGCAACCTATAGCTGTATTCGCTGATGCTAAGAGAAGATATTCTGTTTCTGCGCCAATGTCTACGACTAAAGATCAAAGACAAAGTATAATTGATGGGTTTATATCTGATAATCTACATTCAAAAGGTAGAACGTATAAGGATGGAACTCCAATTATGGATTGGATTAAACCTGATGGTTCTATAGATTTATCTGAGCATAATAACGCTATGATAGAATGGCTGAAAAGAAATCCAGGATTAGTAAGAGAGAGTAGCGCATTAAGTAGAATCGCTACGGTAAGTAAGGGTGGTGAGGTGTCTATAACTCCTGAAGGGCTTAAATTAATAGATGATTATAACTTCAATTATCTTACAAATACAATAAGATCTCAAGAGTTGCTTGTTGGTAAGCAAGACCAAGCTGTGAGTAATAAAGATTTCGTTAAAAGAGCAAAGGGCGCTCAAGCTAGACATGATGGAGCTCTTAGAGGTACGTCTATCGAGCCTTTAATTATTAAAGATGTTGATAATATATCTGGGGTTACTGAAACTGATGGTGATGCATTTATCTTGCCTGAAGATGTAGGCTATATCGAAAGTAGAGTTGGAGAGAGAATGGGTGCTGCTTGGAAGTTTGTTTATTACGGAAGTGATAAGCGTGGTGAAAATGGAAACCAAGGATTAGTAGGTAAAAGTGATTATTATTTAAAAACATTTGTTCAAGTATTAACCCCAGAGTTTATTGGCGAGTCTAAAGAACTCCAAGCTGTTGCTGAAAAGTTAAGAGCTCGTAGACAACATACGGCTGGAGGTGAAACCTTGAATATGGCTTTCTTTGAGTCTGGCGTTAAGAAAAGCCCTGAAATCCATGGAGGAGGACAGGCTATATCTTGGGATGCTGATTTCGGAGAAAACTCACAAGCATGGAATGAGTTGAATGACAACTTCATGCAGGGAGACAAACTGGTTGGTATTGATGGTGCTAACATGGGTATTCAACTACCTATGGATAGGTACTATGAAGAGATTGGTACTCCCGTGCAGCATCACGGCTCTATAAATAATGATTTAACAGAATCTGATATGATAGATGTTAATGAGATTATAGCTTTAGAGCAAGAGATTATGGATGAAGCTTTGGAAGAAGCTACAAAGGAAATTATAGCTGAAGGAGCTAGTACTCCAGAGGGCAGGTTAAAAAGTAAGCAATATATTATTAAGACTATTAGTAAGTCTGCAGTTCAAGCAGTAACTAGTGGGGTTGCTAAGCTTGTGAATTTAACTAATCCAAACATTAGTAATAACCTTCCTTCTAATGTTAAGTTTTATGCTAATCAAATAAAGAGTTTAATTAAGAAGAGTGCTAAGGTAATTACTAGTGGTAGTATTGCTGTTCAAGGTACTGCTGTAGGTAAAAATCTTAACGGATTTAAAACTCCTGCTGGTGAGGATTATATAGGTGAAAGATATTCTGTACAGAAGGATGGTACCGTAATTAAGAAGCCTCAAATACTTCCTGCTGAAGCTATTGTTCCTGCTGGATTAAAAGGTAAGCACTTTGCTAGAGTAGAGAAAGAGTTTTCTACAATTCAAGAAGCTAGAAAATATGCTGACTCCTTAGTTACTGATAGAGCGTCTTCAGATGTTTCAAGAGCTGGTATTAAGATTAAAGGTTTAGATAGAAGCTTCTCTAGCGTTAGGGCTGCTAAAGAATTTCTATACAATCAGATAGCTATTGTTCCTGGAGGTAAACTAGTCATTTTAGGTGAAGAGTTTACTGGCTCAAGAGTTCCTGCTCACGGGAATCAATCTAGGGTTGTTATGGAGGTTAGAGGATTCCAAAAGGAAGTCCTTGATGCTAATGGAAACAACAGAAATAATGTAATACAAGTATCAGCAGATGTTGATAACGTTCTGGGTTCTGATCATGATGGTGATACTATACACATGAACTTTAGATACCCTAACCCTAAAAACTCTAGAGAGTCTAAGGTTAATACTTATATGGATAAAGTGATTTCTCACTTTCAAAATATAAACAAGTATGACCAGTTAACTGCTGACCTTGGAAGCTTCGTAGAAGAAGTAAACGCTAGAGTTGCTGCTGTATCTGATCCAAACGCTAAAAGATTCTCTCAGAACTCTCCAATGGGTGCTGCAGAGTTTTACGAAGAAAACGTTCAAGGTAGTTCAATGATTGGTAGTGTCGCTGCGCTTAATAATGGATTAGCATATTTATCTAGATATAATGTTGGTCTTGGAATGACTACTGGTATTACTATTAACGGTGATATTAAGCATGAGTTTTATAATGACTCAAGCAAGAAAGGTAAGGATTCGTTGGCTTTCCAAAACGCAATCCTGCTTAATATTATTTTAGATAATGCTAACAACCAACAAGCAACAGCTTTAGGTATAAACCCATCTACCGTAGCCTCTGTAGCTATACTAAATAGATTAGGGTTTGATGTTAATGCTTTAGATAAGATATTTACATCTGACGCTGCTAAATCGTACACTAAATTTAAGGCTAAAAAGTCTATCGGAGCTAAGTCTGAATACTCAAGCATGACGGCAGCAGAAGCTACGCTTTTAGATGAGGGTATTGCAGAGAGTGTTAGTGAAGCTAGAGAGATGTTAGCGTCAGCTAAAGAGTATGGGTTGAGTATAAATACTGACAACTTAAGTGATAAAAATCAAGTAGTCCACACTCTTGCTTTATTAGAGGCTACCGATACAATCTCTAAAGATGTTTATGCTATTAATAAACTTGTAGGTCAACATAAGTCTAGTAATATCGCTTCAAGTAATGCTGAACTTAAAATGGAATCTGAAGAGATAACGAAAGTCCTTGACGGTAAAAGCTCTATCTCAGGTGAGGGTCTCACAGAATTGAAAAATAACGCTGTTATTAAATCGTTTAGAAAAAGACTAGACAAAACAGCGTCTATATATCAATCTAACAATATAACCGCTACACCTCACGCTGAAGGAACTTTAGAGTTAATATCAGAACTTACTGGTAGAACAGATATTGCTAAGAAAGATGGTGATGAACAATCTAAAATATTAAAAGAATATTTCTTAGGTATTCTTACTACTCACGTTCCTGCGTTCAAAAAAGCGACTAAATTTATAGGACTTACTAATGAGCATTCTCCAAAACTTAAGGCTGAGCCTTTATTTAATAAAGTTCTACATGCTGCTGAGTCGGTAATGGCAACTAGTGATAATGCATTCTTGAGCGCTGTAACGTTAAACGCTAGAGAGCAGTTCGGTCAAGACTATGATGCGCTATCTTTAGGTCTTAATAGAAATCGTATAAATGAATACACTACAGAACAAGAAGTTAAAGCTATAAAAGAAGGCTTTGCTGCTCTGCCTGCAGAACTACAGAAAGACTTTATTATTTTAGATTTCGTGCTAAACGAAGGTGGGATGACATCAAGCTCGGTTCAACCATGGTTTGATACTCAGACTCTTATTAATATTAGTAAATCTATAGATTCTATACATCAAAACATTCTTAACGATCAGGTTATAGAGTCAGAAAAGGCTACCGCTGAAAGTATAATAATGGGTAATCCAGATATTATACCTACAGTTATGTTCTTTAATAGTGAC
>Ga0098052_1000798_pt1 | contig 19876 bp, 30 predicted proteins | sample 15_taG_FD_81591 | JGI IMG/M metagenome (GOLD analysis project Ga0098052, IMG submission 81591) | Marine viral communities from the Subarctic Pacific Ocean - 15_ETSP_OMZ_AT15312 metaG | ecosystem: Environmental > Aquatic > Marine > Oceanic | place: Pacific Ocean | collected 2015-01-18
GTTTTAACATTATAACAATTCAAACTTCGATTTACGTTTGAATAAATAATTTTTTCTAACATATTTTATCAAATAATGATTGAACATATCTGGATATGCTAATGCCAATAATTGTATTAACTCTTTTATCGATATTTCCAAATCATTTAACATGCTTTGAAATTTTATTTCATTTTTAATTGTCTTTTTTAATTGTACTGTCATTTCATGTTCAGTTTCACAATGTTTAAATTTTTCTTTTATATATTTTTGAATTGTCCTTACGTCAATATCTCTTCCAACATCGTACGTCATATCTTTTGTAAAATCGTAAATCATAATTTCCTTTTTATTTATTATACTGCTATACTGTTGAATATATCATCAGTTATTGTTTCTTCTTCCTCATTTAGCTCTTCTCTATCAACATCAGTAATTCTTAGGGTTTTATAATTAATATTAAATTCGTAAGATCGACCAATAAGACCATTTCTGTTCTTAAGTACAGTTAGATTAAGTCTATTTGCTTCTCTGTCTCCTTCCTGTTGCCATAATGCGCCGATAAAATCAGCAGTGTGAGCAATTCCAGCAGATTCTGAAACATTACTCATTGCAACATCTGAAGTGTCCCACCCTTCTCTATTACTTTGGGTTGCTGACAATACAGGTGCAGTAAATTTGTAACTTAATGCTCTCATATCTCTAGAAACTTCTCCTACTCTTTCATACATTCCGCCGTCAGTTTTTTGGTTAGGTCGAAGGAGATTGATATAATCAATTATAATGATATCAACTTTGTGACCGATATGAGATTCTAATTTTGACAAATATGCCTCGATTTTGTGAGTGTTGATTGAATTTGGTGGGAATTCTTTGATGAATAATGTTGAGTTATACAGTTCTTTAAAATCTTGTATTTTTTCAACAACCGTGTCTTTATAAGTAGGTAAATGATTCACATCTTGCCCTGATATATGTGCATCAATTCTTTTTCCATAAATTAATTCACTCATCTCTAATGATATCACTGCAACAGTTTTTCCTTGTGTTAGAAAATTTACTCCTAAATTACTCAACATCAATGATTTACCTAATCCTGCTTGTGCCATAATAACATATAGTGCTTTTCCGTTTTGTAGAATACCACCATTAAGTGCTTTATCTAAATGTTCATACATTGTCGGAATTAACATATCAGGGTCACAAACTTCGTCCATGTGTTTTTGGTGATCTTCAAAAAAATTCAATCCCATATCTGCTACAATATCAATCTGGGAAATATCTTGAAATTCTTTAATAACATTGTCGATTTCACCTCTTTCAGTAATATCATCAACATTGTCCATAACTGCAAAGTACATTCTTTTATTCTGTATATGACTTACAATTGCATCTCGTACAAAATCTTCGTGTTCTGTAACTTCGAGGTCTAAACAACTTTTAAAAAGTGTTAAAAGTTCTTTAGTGTTCTTTTCTTTATCAAATAATAATTTAAGAACTGTGCCATCTGGAAGTTTATTGTAAGTAACAACATACTCTTTGACAATTTTAATAATAAAACATATATTCTTATTTGTGAAATGTCTTTCATCAAAATTGTCAATAATCAAATTTCTGTAATTTTCATCAGTAAAAATTTTTTGAAGTAAAAGTTTTTCAACAGCTTCATCATTTAGAATCTTTTTCATTTATTTTCTTCTCCTGTCGTCTTTCTTTTCTTTTTTTTTCTATTTTATCCCAATATTCATTATTCTCATAATATCGTTTATGATTGAATCCTGGGACAGGTTTTGGTCCTTTTCCTGCATTACTCATAATTACTCCCGTTAAGTTCTTTTTTCATGTTAAACTTTCTTTTAATGTTTTATAGCTTTCCTCGCTTATTTCAATATCTTTATCCGCCACTACTATCATCAACTATATAACTAACTTGGAACCATTTTCATCTATATCATAACCAGTGTAAACATCGACTGTTACTACCTCGCCCATAAACAATTGTTCTTGTCGTTTATATAATGGATTCCATTTTATATTTAATCCAAACATATTAACATCTCTTTATTTTATACTATTATTTCTCAAAAAAATCTATTAAATCATAAATTAATTTAGTTTGTTTTTTATTAAACTTCCACCGTTTATCTGAACCCACATTCATATCAGCCCAACCTTTTAATGATGTTCCTCTTTCATCCGATACACTTTTCCAATCACATATCATCTCTATAATGGCATAATTTGGCATTTTGGTTGCATCAACTATTTCACCTGTAGCTTTATCCCTGTCTTTATCATTGATAACATTATCTTCTATAGATTTACTACTATCCCAATATACAGGGTGATGGGGATTTTTAAATACATGAAAAGTTGTGGCATCAGTTGCTTTCTGTACCATATCTTTTGGTATCTCATATTTCTCACCATCAGCTTCTTGTTTATATTTCCAGGTAATAAATAAATATGGGGTATACTCAGGGTCTTCATATTTACTCTCGTCATGTTTTAATATGTGTAATTTTTTATCAGCTAAACCGTCTTCAAGATATTTATTGAAATTACTATCGTATAATCTTCTCCAATTGGCTTGAACTCTTTCAATATGTTTATCTGTTCTTTGTTTAAACCAATCTATCATTTCTTGAGTTGGTTTTGTTGATTCGTTCATTACTTCTTCATACATTTCATTAAATTTACTTTTCATTTTATATTCCTTCTAATACTTTTAATAATTCAAACGCTCTTTGTTTAACATTCATTAGCTACCTCTTTTATTAAATCTTCTAATTTATTAAATATAGGAACCTCCAATCCCCTTTCGCGTTCATATAGATAATCCAAATATCTATTCTCAGGAGCATCATCAGGTCTCCCGTATAATAATCTTACATCAAGATCAGTAATAAACAACCCAAATTCTACGTTCGTGGTAAAGGATGGCATAGTGGTTAATTTTCTTGGTACCCAAAATAAAATAGTATCTACTTTATTCAAAGCTTCTAATTCCCACTCTACTTGATCTTCATACTCAAATTTTACTTTCCAATCTTGTCTCTCTGGAATAAATATTGTTCCATTGTATTCATTTTCTTCTAATATTTTAATTGCTGACTTTCTCCAACTTTGAGTTTTATCATCTCTAGGTGTTGGTCCAGCTAAGAATACACTCTTATTAAAACTCTTATTAAACCGTGATGGTAATTTCATATCACTATAAATTATTTTCATTTTATATGTTCCTTTATTAAATTTTCATCGACCGATGGTATATTCTTGCTATCGTTAATACTTCCTTCACCTATTGACTTACCAAAAGCAGCAGCCTCAATAAGTCTAGGCATTGCATTTTTCTCACCAGTACAAAGACTATCATCTATCTTTCCACATAATCTACACTTGTATAAAAATCTTGATTCTTTCATAATATCACGTCCATAAATAACCTCTTATTTTTATTGTTCTATCTATAAATTGATCTTCTAACGCTCGCAATTTGTCTTCCCAATATTCCCAATAATAACAATCATCATTTGATATTAAAAACTTATCTTCGATTCTACTTTGATGACCAGGTAATGCAATCCAAAAATTATACAATTTGATAATCTCTTTCATAATAGGAATATAACCTCTATTGTAATTTTTCCAAATCTCTTTAGTATTAGGATCTTCAAGTTCTAATATATTATCAGCTAGTCTTTGTTTATATTGTTCTATTCCATCTTCTTCATCATTAATATAATTTTCAAGTAATACACCAATACTAATAAACATAAGATGATCTTTATCACACCACTGATTAAACTCGCCTAATCTTTTAGGTATTACTAACTCGAAATACTTATCTTCTTTTCTTTTTTTAATTTGCATTATTATCTCCTATATGTAGAATTTACTATTTCATGTTTAAAACATAAACTACATATTTTTCTATATTTATTGCCCACAAACATCATTTTACAGTTTGTGCAGCAATTCATATAGCAACCATTTTCTTCTTCAAAATCGTCTTTATAATCTCTGTCTGAAGGAATAAAAACTTTGTTATGAACTTGAAATTCCTCTTTTTTCATAAACCACTCTCTTGGTCCAATCTGCTGAAGAGGTAGTGTTTTGCAACATTTGAAATTGTAGAATTAACGTCTTTAGGAGTTAATCCTTGCAAGATTAAAATATCCATTTCTTCCTTCATTACATCTTTAATAACTTTTCTGATGTAATCTCCAGTTTTTTTAATGTCTCCTTTCCCGCCATTAATTACATCAAATGTTTCATTGTACATTTGATCTAATCTCCATTCTTTACATCCATGATCATTTACAAAATCTCTTTTCTTTTGTTCAAACTCTTCATCAACGGGTTTTAAAACTTTGACTTTTCCAGAATTTTTTGCATGTTCTTCACCTTTGACTTTGAAGATATGTTGTCTAACACCTTCTTTGTTGTAATGTGAAACGACAATTCCTTCACCAATTCCTTCAACTCCAAAATATTTTCCTACAGGACATTCTTTTTCAACTTCATCAACTATCTCTATAAGTTTGTTCTGGGCAACTTCAGGTTTATTAAAATCAATATCAATAATAGTTGTACCAATTTTTCTAATGTTGTAGATTTCCCTTTCAGGACATTCTATAGTTTTTGGAATTTTGAGGTAATATACATCTTCGTTATCATCAACGTTTACTAATTTTACAGCAAATAACACAAGTTTTTTAGATACTTGACTGATTGCTACATTCTTTTGAATACCACTCCCACACCATTCACCGTAAAGAAAAACTTTAAAATTTGGATATTTACTGTTGAAATGAAAATTTAACATCTCTAATTTATGTTTAAACCAATCTTTGTTTTTTTCAACAAATGAAGCAAACCCAGCATTATCATGTGTTAATTCAAGTACTCTACTTCTAGACATTGCAAAAACATTGCCTTCGTCGTCGATTGAAACTCCAGCATTAGTACCATGAATCTTAGTTGTAAATTCAAATTTCAATGTAGGTAGAGAACCAAATTTATGTTTAATGTAAATAGGTTTTTCGTTTTCATCATACCCATTAAAATCTGCAGTATGTATAATATTCTTAACAATTCCTCTGAATTGTTTAATATCAGTAAATTTTGAAAATTTTTCTTTATTTGTCATATATTTAATCCTTTTTTATATTTTAATTTAGCATTCTCAAGATTATCTTTATTGTAGAGTTTTAATTCTTCTCTTCTTACAGGAATTTTTTTACCTTCGATTGTGACCATGTAATAATTTAGACCACAAGTAAATGTAAAAAACAAATTGACATTGTCATTATTAGCAATTTGATTTATTTCACCTATACTAAATCCGAACCCTGAATCCCAAATAACTTTATCTCCGATTTTCATTATTTTCTCCTCTTACGTTTCTTTTTCTTGGGTGTAAAATTGCTATTCAATTTGTATAATCTATTCCACATTGTTTTTCCATCTAAGTGGTCTAATTCGTGTTGAATAACAATTGCTTCAAATCCAACAAATGTTTCCTCTGAGAATCCAGGTTGTCTCTTTAATGTAATTGTTTCTTGTCTTCTGACTGAAAGTTGAATATTAGGAAATGATAAACAACCTTCTGTGCTCTTAACAGTTTCTTTACTTTTGCTGATAACTTCAGGATTAACAAGTACAATACTTTCATCAGAATCAGTTTTTATAATTGCTATTCTTTTTCTATAACCGATTTGATTAGCAGCAAGTCCAACACCGTTTTTATGAGCATCTAATATTTTATACATTTGTTTAACTATTATTAATGCTTCTTCCTCAGAAGCATCTGTGCATCTCTGTGAAAACCAATTTTTGTCATTAATAACTAATTTACCTTCAGTGTGCTCCATCTTTGTAACCTCCTTATTTTTGTTACATAGATAATATATACCCTTAAGGGATGTTTGTCAAACGGTTTTAGAGAAAAAATGCATTATTTTTTCAAAAAAGGTTCGTTTTTTAAAAAAAATCAAAAATGAACGAACAGAATGATGGAAACAATGTTTTTTACATACAGACACATATTGTTCAAATGTAGGATTAACCCATTCCCTTCGATGGTTTTTTGGGTCAGGTGGTTTTTTTCCTATACGAAAAGCTCCTATTGAGTCACCATACTCTTTATATGGTTTACGGTAAACAGTTACCCAACCCTTTTCACCTAATTTATCAAATTGTTTTTTAAGTCTAGTTAATTCTCTATTGTTCATGATTATTTCCCAGTGTAATGTTTATGAAGACCACAAGAAGATAATTCAAAACAAGTATTTCCTCGGTATTCACATTGTGGTTTACAGACTTCTTTCATTTCAGGCATAATTTTAAAAATTTCTTTCAGTATATTCTGCCATACTTTAATAGTTGAATTATGTGATTTATTACATAATCTTTTTCTACTCATATCAATAATATGTTGAGCATTTAAAATCATTCTGTGTTGCACTAAAGTATTTCTATCTTCTGTACCAGTTCCACCCCTATCATCTCTCATTGATTGCACATAATGCAATTGTCCAGTACTGCTATGTCTTACTAAATGCACAGATATAAAAGTTGGTATATTAACTTCAATTTCAAACAACAAACTTCTGATAGGACTATGTTCAGAATGCAACATTGCAAGTAAAGAAGGTTTCCCCTCTTTACCTATAGTTGCTGAACATGCTTTATGCATTTCATTTATTCCTTGAAGTAGATTAATCTTCAATTTCTAACTCCTTTTTTTCTAATTTGTCAAATTCTTCTCTTTCTTCTTCAGAACTATACTGTAAATCTTTTAGAGATTTTTCGTTAAAATCGTCAATAAAAGTTCCCCAAATATCATCACGTCTAAGCAGTTCTTTCATATATCTTTTCTTATCATCAAAAGATGGTACAGTATAATATGAACCACTTTGTTCAATAAATCCATATTTCATTGCAGCATCTACAAGTCCTTCCCATTTACCAATACCTTTTCTAAAGTCAATAAACAATTCTGCGTCTAAAAATGGACGAACAATTCTGTTCTTTGTTGTGAAAAATTTCAATGTATTACCACCGTAAAATTCTTCATCATTACTTTCTGCTTTGATGAGTTTCTTTGTACATTGTAATGAAACATGTGGGATATACTGAAGTTGTTTTCCACCTGATTGTGTTTTGATTTTACTTGTAAACATCTCAGCAGGGTTGTCATAGACGTGGTTTAGAAACAACATAGATGAATTAGATTTTAATGCAGGTATAATACACCCTTTAACTAAGTTATTGATTAGCTTTGCCCTTGAACCCATATCTTGTGCTTGTTTTCCTTTAGCAGCATCTGTTAATAATTTTGTAGGAACAAGTGCGCCAACAGAATCCGTGACAAGTAAGAATTTTGCGTCAGGATTATTAGCTTTGTATTCGTTTATAGTTGTATAGACACCGAGAATTTTAATTGTAGCATCTTCGCAAGATTCAAGCAATATATGTTCAATTTTGTCTAAATCAGCTCCTTGTTTTTCAAAGAAATCTTTTAAACTTCCACCTTCAGAATCAAAATAAAAGACATGATCAAATCCCTGCTTTAAAGCATTGATAATAATTTTAGCAGCAAGAAAAGATTTACCTGTCTGGCTTTCACCACCCATTAAAATAACTCTACCGCTTGGTATTCCTTTATGTATATCACCACTTATAATTCTATTCAATCCATAACTTCCTGTATCAATCCAATCAGTGATTTCACTATATTTTGAATCTTTAAACGATGTACTTCCAGTTGACTTTCTAACGTCTTTAAGTAATTTTGCTAAACTCATATATTTCCTTTATGTTGTATAGTGTATTGTACTCTTTTTTATAAATATATTTAATAAGTTATTAGAGGAAAATAAAAATGATATCATTTAAAAGATTTGCTACATATCAGCATTTAACAGAAGCTATCGGCGGAAAAGATTTAGATAAAGCTTTACTGTTGATTATGAACGTAATAGAAAGAAAATTAGACAGTAAAAAAACTCCTGTAATGCGTCTACCAGGAATAGATAAATATAAAGGTGGAAGTGGAACTGGATTTGGTGTAAGATGGTTTTGTAGAGATAAATCTTCATTCCGTTTTAATTTCGCAAAAAATAAAATCGGCGGAAATGAAGTTCATTCAGTTGATATTTTCTCACCTAAGAAAGGAATGACTGCAGCGGCACATATAGATACTAAAGGAATTTCTCTTGCTAGAATTATTCCTCTAATAGCAAACCAAATCAACAATCCAAAACCTGGAAAATATAATGTTGATATATTTGAAGAAGATAATGAGTTTGGATTAACTAATTCTTTAGATTTAATTGTTATGACAGAAGCAATGGAATTCACAATAGATGGACAGTCATTTGCAACTAAAGGTGCTGCTAAGAAAGCTCTTAGAGCAAAAGGTTATGCTGCTAAGAAAGTTAAAGAAATGTTACGTCAACCTGTAGTAGTAACTGGTGGAACTCCAGAAACTAACAACATAGATGTTAAAAAATCTGAAGCAATGGTTGCTAAAGTCGAAATAGATCCTAATGATCAACTTGATAAACATATACCTGCGTTCGTGTCAGGTGTTGCTAAAGGATTAGCACACACATTGATTATTGCAGGAACTCCTGGAATTGGGAAATCATTTGGTATTGATAAACAGTTATCATCTATGTTTGGACCAGAAAACGGTGGAAAGAACAAAAACTGGGCTATATATAAAGGTAAAGTTTCTCTTGCTTCTATATTCGAGTTGTTGTTTAAACAGAATGGGAAAGTTTTAGTTTTTGATGATGCTGACTCTGTATTTAGTTCAGAAGATGCTGTAAACTTACTAAAAGCAGCACTTGATACAAAACAACATCGTTATGTTACAATGAGCACTAAGTCACCTGAATATTTTGACCCACAAAATCCTCCATATTTTTACGAAAATATTCAATTATCTACATCATTAGCAAAATCACTAAAACAAGCTGAGATGATTTATAAAAGAGAAAACCAGATTAAAGGTCAACTCGATCCAGAGGAAAAAGAAAACATCAAAGAAGAAGTTGATGTAAATATAGAAAGTCGTTGGTCACAAGCAGTTAAATATGGTAGAATTCCTAAAACTTTTGAATTTACAGGAAGTGCTATATTTGTCTCAAACAGAAAACTTGAAAAAATTGATTCTGCTATCAGAGACAGATCATTAGCACCTATCGAATTAGATATGAGTCGTGCACAAGTTATTGATAGAATTGAATTTATTCTTCCGCATTTAAAACCTGGTGATGATGGTGAAAATGTTGGTGATTTAACAATGTCTGAAAAACAAGAAATACTTAATTGGTATAGAGAAGTTATGTTAAAATATAATAGACATAATCTTTCTTTAAGAAGTTTTAAAACATCAATGAAATACTATATGATGGATTCTGCTAATTGGAAAGAGTTAATAGAATTATATGTAGGAATATAATATATGGATTTAGAAAGTTCAATTAATCCTTGCAGCGAATGCAATTCGAAAAGTATTAATTTGTATCATGAAATTAATGACAAACCTGAACATTTCAAAATCTGGTTAAAATGCGAACAATGTGGGAAAACCTCAAAATTTTCCCATAAAACATTATTAGATTGTATAAAACAATGGAATAAAAATAAAAAAGGAAATTAATATGAAATTTGAAGAAGCAATAGAAAAGATTCTGAATGAAGGATCATTAACGATGGAAATGGAAGAACTTATGGATTTTCTATTTGGTGATGATATAGGTCCAGTAATAGAACCTATAGTTGAAAAAGGTGTCTTGATTTTAGATTATTCTGAAAATAAAGGTGATATTAAAGCAGCTAAAAAAACAATTAACAATTTTTCACCCGATTTTAAAGTTAAGGTAACGAAATAATTTCACTAAGAAATGAGTCGCTAAATGGTAGTTTTTTATCACCTTGATATTTAACTGCCATTTTTTTAGCAATTAAGTGTTCTGACAATAATCCATCCTTTATCTCAATATCACCCAATATTCTTCCAAATTTACCTTTGAAATCTTTTGAGATTAATATAACTTCCTTGTTTTTTGGTAACATAACCGAAACATAATATTGTACAAATTCACCTGCCGCTTTTTCCAATAAGTTCCTAGTTCTTATCTCAGGAGTGTTAATATTAACTATACGAATTTTCTGGTTTTTCATTACTATGTCAAAACCTAGATCAATATCAACAGTGAGTGTATCTCCATCGTATACACTCACTATTTTAGCATTATATTTATATTCTTTATTTTTTGGCATTGTCAATTGGTGGCATTGTTATTTTAAAATCTTTCGCGAAATCTTTTGAAGATGGTGTTATAATTTCTTCTTCTTTTGCTGGAGGAAGTCCACAAATAACCAATCCTTGTGGTGTTTCAAACAACCAATTCGCTAATAATTCAGCCATTGTTAATTTCTTTGTGTCAGCATCTCCGTATACTCCACAAGATAACACAACACAATTATCAGATACTCCAATAATTGTCGCCTTATTGTCACCTTCTTCTGTGACAATAACTGAACCTAACGGAATGTGTTTACCTTCAAATATTGAATGTATTGCTCTTGCCTCTTTTAATTCTTTTACTTGTTCTAATGTCATACTCATTTTATTTTCCTTTTTTTAGTTTTTTAATTTTTTCTAATGTTTCTGTGATATTTTCAAAACAGAATAATTTATATATGTCATACTCAATTCCTACATCGACTAATGCATCATGAGTTCCTGAATAATCTATAGGTTCACTTAACAAACCAATAACATTAAATACTCTATGAACAGTTTGCAGTTTAAAATTTACCATTTTATGTCTGATAGTATTTAAAGCTTCTGAACAAAATGTCATTATGTCAATATTATTTGCCCAGAAATATGAACCGTAAAAAAGTCCTTTGTATTGACCCATCCACTTTCTTAAAAAATCAGAATCGAAATGTGCATTATATGCGATTAAATGAAATTTGTCTAACTTGTCATATTTGTCAATATATTTAATTAAAATTGCTAGAAATTCATCCATACCATTTTTGTTTGATTGAAATAAAGAAAAATCTTCTTCTTTCATTTTAACAATATCAAGTGCTTCCTTATTAAACTCTGTACCTTTAGCAGGTTGAAATTTAATATCGAATTTTTCAACAACTTCATCATCAATAATAATGAATCCAGCAATTTGCCACATATCGTTTTTCTTTAAATCTGTGCCGTTTGTTTCAGTATCAAGTAATATTGCTTTTCGCATTTTGACCTTCTTTTCTTGCCTCGATCATTGCATTCAAAAGAAATAAATAATTGATAGCATCCATAATTCTACCTTCGATAGGCTCAGTTAACTTTTCTTCAACAGTTAATACATCTGATTTTTTCAAATCTTTAATAAACTTACTTATTGAATCACGATGTTTTGCAAAGAAAATCCAAAGAATTTCTTCTCTCATTAAATCTAAATCTTCTGCACCTCTTTCAAAATTTGCAAATACATTAGAATTATCGACCTTTGTGTTTTGATATTCTCTACCTTTTGCACAAAGTGTATCTTTACATTTACCAAATAATGCTTCTATGCTTTCTCCAAATTTATGTGTCTTCATTAAATTGGTTCTCCTATAACTAATTGTCTGTTGTTTATGATTCTGTGGATTTTGTATTTACCACCCTCAATAATAACCTTACATTTTTTAACAAGTTTTGGTTTAATAGATTTACCACGCCAGTCACAACAAGCAAACATTTTGCCAATTCTTCTAATAACAATACCAACTTGTGCTTCTTCAATATTGTTTTTATCTTTCTTCGTCGGTGCTGGTACTTCTATAATTGCAGATAAAACTGAACCGATACGCATTTTGTTTTCTACTTCTGGCGGTTCCATTTTTTCGTCAACGATTGCTCTTTCTGTTCCGTCCATACGATACTCCTTTGTGTTATTGATTATTAATTATTATACTATTTTATGATAAGAGATTCACTCCACCAATTTAAAAATTTGCTTTTATTTCTTTTATAAAACCAATTAAAATCAGAATCCAAGATGTAACCTACAGCAGTGTCAGATTCTGTCCTTACAGATCGTCCTGTCATTTGTATGATACTTTGTACGGCCTGCTCTGAATACCAGTTTGGGCTTAAACCCATTCTCTTTTTAACCCAATCATCAGCAAGTGATGCATAAGGAACTTTACAAATTATTGTAAATCTCGAAAGGTCGTCTTTTAAATCAATACCTTCCTGAAGTGACGGTGATATAAGAACTAAATCATCCTGACTTGATTTCATAAAATATTCAATTTCTGCATCGCGGGTTTTCCCTCTAGGCATTATCAATCTTTGAGAATTGAGATGGCCGATTAGATATTCTGCAGTTTCATAATTGACAGTATGAATTATGCCTCTTTGTCCTTTATGTTTTTCAAGTAACAATTCGACAGTTTCTGCAATTTTTGGAAGTGTAGCAACTTTGTTTTTATAACTCATTGACCCAACACCTATTGAATATATTTTACGATTATAAACAGGAAATAAAGAAGGTAATCTGATAAACATTGTTTCTTCTTTCTTAAATCCCATATCTCTACAGTATTGTTCCTTTGAGAGAACAGTTGCAGACATTGAAAGAGTTCTTGAAGAAAATGGTAATAAGTATTTCTTAGCCAGGTTCTTGCCGAATATAGGTTTAAATTTAATTTCTTTATTGCTTTTTTGAATAACAGCACAAGGCATTCCTGCTTCATATTCTTCTTTTATGTTTTGTATCTTACATTTCATATCTTTAAGAAATTGCAATTTCTTAAATGACGACATATAAGACGAATCTTCTGGAGTAAGTGATTCAAAATTAACACTTTCTATTTTGTACTCTTCACAAAACTCTGGATAAACAACATTTAAAAGCCAATTAAATTTTGCTTCTTCAGAAGTATCAACAGACGGAAAATCCAAAACCGACCCATAAAAATTAAATTTATTGCATTGAAATCTGTCCATAATAACAGATGAATGATCAATAACAATGGCTTCTGCGTTTGTGCACTCGTCCATGATTAATAATTTTCGATTAGTTTGAATTTCATTCTCAGGTTCTCCTATACCCATATTAAGAAAAAAACTGTAATTCAATACAGATATTGGATTGTTATACGTTTTGTCCCTAGCAGTGTAGTAGGGACAATTAGGGCAGTTCTGTATCCTTTGTGTTTTTTTCCATTTCTTTCTTACACAAATAGCTCCTTCACAAGTTCCTTTCTCAAATGTGCATTTATAATTTGCACGTCCTTTGACAGTAGGAACCGAAAAATCTTTAACATATTGATCTTGTAATAATTTTTGAGAAGTTAAAATATATGCTGAATTAGTTGCGCTTGAATCTTCAATATCAAGAAAATAATTTGCAACCGCAACCGCGACAATACTTTTCCCAATTCCTGTTGGTGCATTTACAACAATATGTTGATAGCCTTCATCGAAATATTCTGTTATTTTTTCAATCAATTTCCTTTGAAGTTTTCTAGGTTTCTCAAAAGGAAATATCTGTTTAAATTTCTTATCATTCATTTGTCATCCAATTTCCAAATTTATCATTTCCATATCCTGTAAAAATTCCATACTCATCAACAGGTGAGAATTTTATTTCAGGTAAACTTAATGTTTGGGTTTGTTTTTTTAAAGATTCTGTTAATACATCGATATTACGTGAATATAAATGTTGCGATATTGAGTGATGTGTATAAGTTCCTAATTCTAAATTTTCATATTTTTTATTTTGCTTCAATAATAATAACATACATTGCTGTAACAAAGTAAAGTACGGAATGTCATAAATCAATCCGAAAAAAACATCTGAGCTTCTCATAATCACAGAAGCATTCAATTTATTATCTCTAACATTAAATAAATAATTTAAAGTACAAACTTGATCTTTGTTTGATTGAAATTGATGATTTGGTTTATTAAAATGCATAAATGCTTGACGAGTATCTGTATCTCTCATTAATGAATTATAAGCCCATTCCCATTGATTATAACCCCACTCATTAACTTCTTTAAATATTAAAAAACCGTAAGCTGAGTTAACAGTCCCATCAGAATTACCTATATCTTTCCAGAATTTGCTTGCTTTAACAAATTCATCAAGTTTATTAACGCCTTGAAAATACAAATCCAGTTCTGCTTTAAGATATTTCATATTTGTCGGTCTTACAGGATTAACAATCAAACAAGATTTTGGATTTTCAATCTTAAACATAGTGTCCATACATTCATGGATTTGATCACCTCTGGGACTTGTCACATAATCTGGGTCTTTTATAAGTTTTTGTAATATAATATCATATACATTTGCAAAAGTATCGCCTTTAATTATGAACATTTAAATCTCCTAGAACCAATTTATATGATTTATTGTAAACTTCTATAACATTGTCTTTCAAGAATGAACGAAAACCTAATTTTTCTAAATCATATACAGTAATAATGTCATAATTTGGTGTTCTTGGTGGACTTGATTCTGAAAAAGTAAATTCTGGGTTTACCTTCTGTATTTCTGGTAAACTCATTGTGCATTTCATTTTTCTTTTTTCACCATTCTTTTTTGTAAAAATCACAGTAACAACTTCTTTTTTAATCATCTTTTTGATTAATTCAATTGAATCTTCTCTCATATCCATTCTCCTTTTTTAATTATTTCTGAAACTTTCATGTCCAATTCCTCAATATTCTCTTCACCTGTATCGAAAATCATATGTTTAAATGGTGAAATTTCAGTAATTGCTTCTATAAACATATCTTGAATTTTAAACCAATTGTTTGGCATTTCCTCTCCACGTTTCTCAAATCTTGCTTTAATCATATCTTCGTTAAAACAAACTAACAAAATTGTTAATGTTTTATCACCATAGATTCGTGCATGTTCATGTTCATATTTTGGCAGATAGATAGGAAATTTTTTCCGATAAAGTGGTCCCCAAACATATTCACCTATATGACTTCTATCAAATAAGTATTTCTGTTCGTGTTTTTGGGCTGTAAATGTGTTTAAAAATTCACTTTTATGAAGATCGGATATGTTGCGAAACATTGCTTCAAATTGTCCTTGTTGATAAAAATATTTTTCAGTATTCGTATTTCCTAATGGTGTAGCAAAATGATGTGTTAAATCACCTAGTTTGTATAAGTGATCAATCAATGTCGATTTACCTACAGCATCAACACCTTCTATAAAAATTGTTTTCATTAATTCTCCTTACAAATTTATTATTTTGTTATGATTAATTTTACTGTATTTTTTCTTTTTTGTTAACACTTCCTTAATATCTTTCCCAACATATATTTCTACTTTCTTATTGTTAACTTGTTGAAATGCAGTTTTAAAACCATCAAGTACTGTCAATTCTTTAAAATATTGTTCTATCATATCAGCAAATGTGAATGATGGTACATTTTGTGTAATTGCTCTGCGATCTTCAATATCAATTTTGAAATCGTCAGGTATTCCCATTAATCTACATTCCTCTCGAAAAAATAATACTCGTTCAAATTCATAATGTACAAACTTGCTCATGTTTTTATTAATTATACCAGTTGTGCAGTTAATTCCATGTTGTTTACTATAAGTAGGTAACGGTTCCCATGCCCAATATCCAAATCCTGCGTTTACCTTTTTATGGATTAATCTTATAAGTTGCTTAAGTCGTTGGATATAAGGTTCTTCCGGATATGGCCAAGGAGCTTTATCATAAACATTAATTAACCATTCGTCTAAATCTTTTATTTCTTTTAAATTTTTTCCTATCGAAGTTGTTATATCTTTATTTCCAAAGCAGTCTTGTACAATTCTCCAGAGGTTATAATATTCTTTCAATTTAAAAACGGTGTGTTTGTCTGACAAATCACCCCGGGTAAGACCACTTCTTAAAAAATCTTGATAAATGTTTACAGGATCTCTTTTATATGTTCCATCCTCAGCAATATCACTGATTAAAACTGACATATCATTTAGCAGAACATCAAATTCTAATTTTGTAGCAAAACTTCTCTTTTGAAGGAACACAAATGTACGTTCTCTACGTTGTGCCATTCCGTGCCATACTGAATTTGTCTTAACAACATTCATTGAATATCCAGGATATTTTTTTAGAAACTTTTCGATTTGTTCTAAAATAGGTAAACCCGCAGATGATGCTAATCTGGGAGCATTTTCAAAACAGAAAAATTGAATGTTAGACTTAACTGCAAATTCAACACATCTCATAATAATTTGTGACGCTGGATTGTATTTGCCACACCTATTTGTTGCTGAACAATTTAACATACTTAATGAATTACAAGGAGGTATTGATAAGATAATATCTGCAGATTCAATAAGAACTTTATTGTCTTTGATACATTCTTCTACTTTTTTACATTCAATGTCATAATCTGCTTCCTCGAATTCTTTTTTTGATGAACATGTGACACATTCACATTCAACATCAGCATAAATCTCATCCCAATATTTAATATCAAAATCTCTATTTCTTACAAGATAATCTTCGTTTGCTTTTGCTCCGGATAAAGAAAAAGCAGTAGATAAATTTTCAATATCATAACCTTTCTTATTTAAAAATTCTGTACCAAGAACTCCTCCACCTATTAGTGGAAAAACCGATAGTACTTTTGTAGTTTTAGTCATTATTTTGCTCCCTCAAGTTCTTTTGTTAAAATACCGTTTAAGTATTCACCCGAATAAAATTCAGGTTTCATATAATTTGTGTACATATCTCGATATAATTCTTTACAGAAATCATCATCTGTAAATATTTTTTGCAATTTCTCTCTAAATGTTGCAGGAGTAACTCTTAAAAAATGATCTTTTGGGAGCATGTGGTTTTGACTATCATACTCTGGAGCCATCAAAGGTAATACTCCTAATTCTTTTTCTTCGTCCTGCCAAAGATTCATCATTTCATAAACCTTATTTGTTGCCCAACCTTTAGAGGTAGGAATGATTATTGACGCTTTGCATTGTCCTAACAATTCTTTCAATTCTGTAAATGATTTAACACCTTTGAAACGTGGGTCTTTGTCCATTATTTTTTGCTCCCAATGACCATAAATTTCAATGTTTTTGATACATTTTGAAGTACCCCATTTCCCAATATATTTCATTAGGTATGGATATCTATCAAACTTACCATTAACACCTTGGTGCAAAATAATTCTAAGAATGTTTTCTTTCTTTTTGAATTGTTCATCAATTGTGTCAATATCTAATTTTTTTCTGCCGCATAAGAAAAATGTTTCAATTGCTGCATATTTTGTAAGGGATTTAACAAATACAGTTTTCTTTTTCTTACTAAAAACCATGTCTTCAACACATTTTGTTTTAAATTTTTGATTGTCGTATTGCGATAAATATTCTGTAGGTTGTCTTGGAGCAATTAAATCCCTTGCTCTCATTCTGTATCTTTCATCTTGTAAAAGCCATACGACAGGTGTAGTTGTTTTGTTGAGTAAATAAACAAGAGGTCCACAATAAGTTCTGAATGAATCCAATGTCACAAGGAATTTTCCTTTGTCTTTATTCCAAAGAAATCCAGGAATATTAGTATTCCCTTGAGGACCTGATGAAAATAAAAATTTGTCTAATTTCTTTGCATCAACTATTTTTTTGAAACGTTCCATCGCAGCAATATCATCAAATGGGAATTTTTCAATATCTGCTATAATATTTCTATTCGGACTATAAAAATCTAACTCTTCTTCAGATAATGAATTAAAATCAGTCCTAGATAAAATATGATATTCATTCTGTGGGTTTTGTAAAGCAAGCAATCTGAGTATCAGCGGGATGTTATGATCGCCACCAATTCCACCCCATTTTTTCTTCTTGAATTTCATCGACTTGCCTATTTTTGCTACTCCAATTTTCATCATAACTCCTTTATTTTGTTATGTAAGTTTTCTTTATATTCTTTCTTCTTATTCATTGCTGCAAGTATATTGTTACCGCTATAATGAGTTACTTTATTCTCGTTTATGAAAGTAAACAAATATCTATATTCTGTTGTTTTGTTTTCATTAGCAAAAAATTTAATCAGTTGCTTTATTTGTGCAGCAAAAGTAAATGCAGGAACATTCTGTCCAATCATATTATATGACTTATTATCAATTTCATAATCGTCAGGAATTCCCATCATTCTACATTCTTCCCTGACAGTTAAACACCTTGGGTACTCTGGGTGAAATATTCTTCCCATGTTTTTACCAATAATACTGTCAGTACATTTAATTCCTAGTTTTTTATCTTCAGTAAACAATGGAGTATATGACCAATAATTTTTATCCATATTAACTTTAGTGTGGATATGACGAACCATCTTAAGTTCTTTTGTTAAATCCAAATCACATTCGATTAATTTAATCAAATCTTCTAAATCGTCAGTTGACAAACTTTTGAAGAATTCTCCACGAATTCTTGAAGAGAATTTCTCAGGAGGAATAACTTTGAATATTGAAGACCATCTTTCGTAAAGTTTTTCATCTTTCGCAAATGAAACATCTAAACCAAGTGAACAACCTCTAAGGAATTCTTGTTTTTTATTTTGTGGTTTAGAAGTATATGTTGAACCGTCAAAAGAAATATCACCAAGTACTTCACTAAGATCAGATATTTCTAAATCAAAATCAAGTAACGGTGCGCCGTCAGTTTTCCAAAGATATACAAATGTTCTAGATCTTTTTTGTCCTGTCCCATGATATAATGAGTTTGTCTTAACAACATTCATTGAGTAATGTGGGAAATGATTTTCAATTTTAGCGGCAATTTGTTCAAGTAATGGAAATCCAGTTTTTGAAGATAATGCAGGTGCATTTTCAAATATAAAACAAGGTACACCAGATTTAAGAGCAAATTCAACACATCGTATCATAATCTGAGACATTGGATTATCTTTACCTGACCGTGATTCATTTGACGCATTAAGGGCGGATAGAGCATTGCAAGGAGGAATTGATAATATTATATCGGCTTTTGATATAACGGTCTGGTGTTTAGCTAAACATGCATCTATCCGGTTACACTCAGCATTATAATCCTTTTTATCTGGATTACAAGTTACACAATCACAATCAACATCATTAAATTCTTCATCCCAATATTTTATATCAATTGTAGTATTATTTCTAACAGCTGCTTCATTTGCTTTTGCTCCAGATAAAGAAAAAGCAGTTTCTAAATTATCAATTGATTCGCCATTAAATTTCAACCAGTCAGTTCCTAAAACTCCTCCACCAATCAGTGGGAAAACATGCAACACATTAATCATTATATACCTTATAAGTTATTAGTTTATTATACTACACAATCGTTAACATCTTGTATCTGTATTGAAATTTTTGTTGGAAGTTTTTCCATTTCTTTTTTAAAATTTCGGCAAGATTCTAGACCAAAATCAGAATCATCATACATTGTGATTCTTGGGTCAATTTTTAAAATATCCGCGTTTAAAGAATTTCCGACGATTGATTTAAACATTGATGTCGATGGTTTGCATTCAGTGAATAAAAATGTGTTTCTTCCTACAATATCATCAAAAAAATTTTGAAGTTTATAAAAACCAAGTATATTTCTTACTACCTGCTCTTCAGAATTCGTACAGATTATAAATTTGTCCCAAGGCATTCTGTTCTTGGAAAATAACTGCTGTAAAAATGGTACATTTACTTTAATATCTTCATAATAGTTGTAAGGATAGATTTTACGTTTTTCTTCTTTAAGAGTTTCAATACTATACAATAAATTATGTTTAGTAAGTATCGGTTCAACAAAACCACGAGGCTGTGATCTTGCCCATTCCCAATCTTCCTCAGAAAAAATATCGA
>Ga0098052_1000799_pt1 | contig 19871 bp, 20 predicted proteins | sample 15_taG_FD_81591 | JGI IMG/M metagenome (GOLD analysis project Ga0098052, IMG submission 81591) | Marine viral communities from the Subarctic Pacific Ocean - 15_ETSP_OMZ_AT15312 metaG | ecosystem: Environmental > Aquatic > Marine > Oceanic | place: Pacific Ocean | collected 2015-01-18
ATTAAAGTAATTACTATTTTCATCTTTATATTGCTTTATAAGTGGAATTATTTCAGAAGTAGCCGCTTTACTTTGAGAACTTAACCAAGAATACTTTGTATCATCGTAACCATTATCTCCATATTGGTTTACCCCACGACCTTCTTTTTGGTATATATTTGCAGATTTAGGGTCAATTACAGTTACTATAGTAGAATCTGTCGAATAATCAGAAATAGGACTTTTTTCTGCATTTCCTGAAATTATATACCCATGCTTTCTACTAGAAGTACTTCCAGCATTTATCTTCTGCCAAGATATAAAATCAACACTTTTTATACTTTTCATTTGATAATCATCACCTAAATCAAATACACGCATAGCATTTCTTGGTGAATTTAAAACTTCAAAATCATTTAAACTATTATGAGTATTTAAACTATAATCTGTATTTTTATATACAGAATCAGTTAAAGCTGTAGTGTTCCAACACATTACTGTTTTTCTATTTTCCCATCTTGAGCCAGTAGGATTTGTGTCATCACCACCAGTATCATCATCATTTATATTTATTTCTGTGCCTGTAGAATCGTAATATCCAGCATAATGGTCTCCAAAACCTCCGTTAGCACCATTTACTTCAGGGTCTACATTATGAGGCCATCTATAAGTTAAATATCCTGTACCAAAGGCTGTTCTTGTCATATCAAGTACATTAGAATCAGAATAAGTATATCCATCATCATTTTTATCTTTCCTGACTATATAAGTTCCTGTAAATCCAGTTGTAGCTTCTGGTATAGCTTCAGAATTATTTGCCCTACGAAACTTTTGATACATTTCAAAACCTTGTCCAAAAATCCTAGAAGCATATGATGTCTGTGAAGTAGTAACATTATGTATCCTAGTAATCTCTTGATTTGTAGCCCAAGTAGTTGTAATATTATTGTAATGACCAAATCCGTCTGCTCCCTTATATGAACCTCCATAGCCAGTATTGCCTAAATTAACATACCCTGCTCTCATATCTGAAAGACCTGATACATCTTTTTCTACTTCTTTACTTCCATTCCAATCATGGTGAGTCCTGTATTGGTTGAATCTACTAAATCCTACAGTAGCTGGTACACTAGATTCTGTACGCCAACCAGCTTCAGTATCACTAAATATTGTTTGTGTTCCTGAACCGTTATAGGCATTTGTTACGTCAGTTTTATCATTATTTGGTGCTCCTTGTATTTCTCCATAAGAGAAAGTAGCTACCTTGTCTGAAGCAACTTCACTTAAAGAGCAGAAAGCGACAGGAGAGTCGTGTTGTGTAAACATTGCATTTTGATTTTCATAATCTTCAATTTCACCTGTATTTCTACGATACCAAGAAACATCATGGCCACCAGATTTTGATGCTACTATTTCACCACCATGTTTAATATACCTACCACTTAAATTTCCAAAAATATTAACAATATGAGCAACTGGAACTCCATTTTCTGTAATAGTTTTTTTACTTTTTGTTCCTGTATGATACCATTCTTTAAAATGAGGTTTTAAACAATGCCTATAATTAATCCATTGCCTATAATTATTATTACCAGGTTTTGCATCCCAACCTAAATTAGAGCCAAAATTTAAAGTATATTGTTGATGGTCAAAATCGCCCCCATAAAAAACTTTCCAAGACATCCATTCTCCAGAAGGATTTCTAAAGTTTATAATATTTTGACTATCTGCGTAATCGTTATAATGAGTTCTTTCTGCTTTACCGCCTATAGAAGCCATTTGTTCTCTACCAGAACTAGAAGTAGAACCGTCACCATGAAAATTTTTCACTCTGTCATCATCCCCACTTCTTTCATCTCTTGAGAAGTGAAATTTATCTATAGGATAGTAAACTTTTTTCCCACTATTTGTATCATTTTTGAAAGCGCCACATGTAATATGTGCACATTCCTGATAAGAAGGAGTTTTATCATACATATAAACTTCATAATTATCAGAAACACCTATAGGGCTTTGTATATCAGTAGAAGATGAAGCACCTCCCCAAAATTCATTTATCATTCCTTGTGGTTTAAAGTTAAATAAAAATAAATCCCATCTAGTATGAGGTGATTCTGCGACTTTATTATAAGTTACCCAAACTCTCCATCTACCATCTCCTACAGAATTTCCATTTGTAGAACCATCTCCTAAATGAGGTTTATGAGAATAAGTCTCGCATATAGAAGATATATATTGGTCTGTAGGAATTGGGTCCCATTGATAGTCTCCAACAGTATTTTTTAGTTTACTTCCATCCTGTTCTCCATGTAACCTAACCATACCATTATTAACACCTGTATCATCAAATGAAAATAATGTAGGATGAAGTCTTTCAAAATTTAATGTTATTTCTTGAGAAGAAACTTTTGGTTCATCAGCATTAATAAGGTCCCAATTTGTAAAATCAACCAGATACAGTTTATTATGTTCATTCTTATTAGCAATCCAAAATTTACCATATCCCATATGATAATTCTTTTGTACTTCTCTTATACTAAAATTATCAAAATATACTGTAAAAGCACTAGATGTTGAGGCTTGTATAAGTAATCTAGAATGGTCTGTGGTGCCATCATAAACAAAGTCGAAATAATCTGTCGTTGGACCTATAGTACTAGTATAGGCTTTTTTAGAATCAGCATCAATAGTACCTGCATCTACTCCCATTCCTATTGTCAAAGTGCCACTAGTATAAGATGTCATGTGTATAGAATAGCTAACTCTATAAGTTTTTCCTGACTCCATACCCGTTTCAAATCCATTACTTGCATCATTAGTTCTTCCACCATCAAGATAACATGTCTTAGTATTAGACCCGTCACTTGTTACTGCTAATTTCATATAGTTATCTGTAAAAAATGTTCCTTCAGTAGCTCCTGAAGAAGCATCTATTTCAAAAGTATTCCAATTATTAGATGCACTAAAATTATCCCAATTATTAGCTACACTAAAGTCTCTATTTTTTATATTAGATATATATTCATGTCCAAATCCTCCACCAAATCCTCCCGCTCCATCAGTACTTTTACATTCTGCCATAGTAGATATTTGGAATCCATCTATATTCAACTCTTCTGCTAAATTAAGTATTTCTACAGAACTTTGACTCATATTTATAGTTTGAGCATTTGAATCTTTTATTTGTACATTATTAGCTTTTAATTGAATATCTTTTTTAGATGTAGTTTTTATTCTATAAATACTTGAATCATCATTAGAGTGTCCGAATACATAAGCAGGCATGCCACTATAAGCTCTCTCTGAATCATGCGCATTACATGTAGTATCATCAGTACCATCACCGTGTGCTGCTTCATCTTGGTCGCCTATTAAATGACCTATGTAAGCTAATCTAATCAAATCTGTATCCGATGCTGCAGCAGTTTTATCTATTGACGCATCGGCAGGAACAAATACTACTTGAAATAAGTCTCCTGTATGAAGAGCTTCTCCATCAGTACCACCTCTATCACTAGTTCCATGACCAGTATACGCCTCATCCTCTATTTCTACATCACTGTCAACAGTTGGAGTTTCATCTTCACTACCGTTTGTTCTTATATAAGCTGATTTAGTTATATCACCTTTAGCAAAAGACTTTAAAAGTCTTAAATGAAGAAATGAATTTTCACCTGCATCTTCTAAAGTTAAAGTAGTTGATGTAGCTTCTAATCCCGCTCCTAAATCCAACCTAAATACCATACCATTTTTAAAACTACTATAATTAGTTGGTGCAGTTCCTGTAGCATTTTCTAAACATTTTGCAAGCCAACCATTTACACTTCTTAACTCTTTACCGCTAACACTAATAGAAAACACATCAGTCCCATCTGATTCTGTATAGATACTAGCTGAACCAGCTATGCCTCCATTATCACTGTTTAAACCATAATGAAGTGTCGGAACAACCATATTATCTAAAGATAGTTCACCATGAGCTTGAGACATTTCTTCTAAACTACTTTTTGTTAAAATAGTTTCCTCGTCAAAATTTACTTCTAATTGTGCCCTGTCTATTTCCCCTAACCATAGAGAATGATTAGAAGCTAAATTACCAGTACCTATGTATAAGTTTTTATTCCTTTGCTCTGCTGATATATTAAATCCATCAACAGAACTTGATATATTACCTAAGTTAAGAGATGAAAAATTATCTGTACCTACATTCTTTAATAAAACTGCTTTTGCAGCATGTGTTATACCAAATAAGTTGTAACTACCTTTTTGATTTATTGGTTTTAAAAATTTAAGTGAAAATGGATTGTCGTCAGAGTTTGAATCAGGTAATATTCCATTACCTTTAACAAATCTACCATCTCTAGTAGAATCCCATCCTGTTATATCTTTGTATTTATCACTATCGGGATAAAATATACCAGCACCAGTTAGTACATCATCAGTAAATATATCTGTGCTATAATTAGCCGCATCTGTATTTAAAAAGAGTGGAGATTCTGGAGCGTCTATATTACCTAAAAAATTACTTTTTATAATAACATAGTACCTTGTGTCTGATTCAGATACAATCTCTTCATATGTATTTAAAGAAAAATAATAAGTTATTCCACTTACGTTATTTAAAATAGTAGGAGTAGTTAATGCTGATAATGCCCTCTTTAATTCAGATAATAAAGTTGTTAAATCATTATCTGTCCAAACAATTTGTACTACTTCAGCATTATTACTATCTGCTATAGCTTGTAAATTAGTTGGAATACTTGAAGAAGTGCTTATATGTACTAAAAATGCTTTATTATAACCATAAACAAAGAACGATGTATTGTTCATTGTAGTAGAATTAGCTGTTTTAGGCCTTATTACCCATCTAGCATACCTAGGTAGCTCCCAACCATTTTCTTTGTCTAAAATGTAGTCCCCTTTAATTCCTCTAAGAGAACCTTTTTCGATGTCAGAATCAATGTTTAGTGAAAAAGTGGCGAAATCTTTAGCTAAATCAGTTTCAGAAACTGAGCCAACAAGACCACCAGTAAACTTATTTACTTCTTTAGACTCAACAGCCATTTACTATACCATAGCCATGTATAATTCTATATCAACACTTCCTGTATCAGACTTAGCTGTTATTCCTGATAAATCTTGTAATCCAGGTGTAAACGTAAGCGTTCCGTTAGTTACAGCACCACCAGTTGTTGAAGCACTTAGCTCAAACGATGTTACTGCCCCTGCAGTATTAACAGAAGAAACATAAGCACTTGCAGGTATTCCAGTACCTGTAACAAACAATCCAGGTGTTATCTTAACACTTGAATCACAAGTTATTGTTGGGTCATTATTATAATCGCATGTAGCATCTGTAAAAGATAGTGTATTTTGATTTGCATCAAATATATCAGCTACTCCTCCAGCTAAATCAGGGCATATAATATATGACTGTCCTTTATCTACTTTTATAGCTACTTCATCAGAACTTGTATTTGTAAGAGTTAAAGTTACAAAATTAGTATCATCAAGATTTGTTACTCTTATATATCTTATATCAGCAGCTACAAATTGACCCGAACCAAATAAACTGCTAAATGTTGCTATACTTGTATCAGCACTTGTAGTTGATGTCATTGTTCTTCTGTAAACATCAGATATACCTGAAATAGTATGAGAATGAGTTTGACCTTCATCCTTACTATTTAATGATATAGATTCAGTTACAGTTAGTGTTAATGTGGCTGTTCCATACGACCTAGCCATCCTTATCCTCCTTCTTATAATTACATTTAAAGTTTTCCATTATACTTACTCTCTTTTCTAATCTTTCTACTTTTTCATCTAGTTCATTTTTATCAAATACATAAGACATTACTTTATTTAATCTAAAATGTTTTGCTAGTTTACCAGCAACAGAATTTATTACCATCTTAGTTAATACCATTATTTATCCATTAATATTTCTTCGATTTTATCAAATCGTTCATCTATTTTAGTTTCTATTTTAGCAGTAGTTATTTTTAAATCTGTTATATCTTTTTCATTTACCTTAACTCTTTTAACTACTTTTTGCTGTTCAGTTTCTACGCTATCTATTTTACTAGCATAAGTTCCTGTGGTAAATAATAACGTACCAGCTACTGTTATCATAGTTAGTACTGAGCTTATATTTATAGTAGTATCAATCATTTTCTTCCTTTTCGCATTCTGCTTCCCATTTAGTTAAATCTAGCATAGGTAGTGGTTTTTCTATACTATGCTCTTTTAATTTATCATTTTGTATTGCCATTTTACTACCGCCTTTAACATAAGGCTTACCTTTAACACATCCAATATTATATACAAAAAATATTGTTTTAAATATACCTACTCTTACAACTCTAGCAGGTCTTTCATCTAAGGTAATAACATCATCTGTATTAAGGTCATTACCAAGAAATACCTTTAATCCTTCAACTACACCTTCTATCGCTGAACGAAAGAAAAGAACTGCAGCACCAGCTACAAATAGCCAACTGTATTGTCCTACCAATTCCTTTAATTCGTTTTCCATATAATTTACTTTCCATAGCTTTTTTCAATATACTTTTTATGTTTATTAGATAACCATTTTGAAAATTCTGTTGCTTCTGTAGAAGTATCAAAATCTATACCATAACCATACTCTTTATTAATATTTTTAGCTTCCTCAAAATCTTTAATTCTTTCCAAAAAAGCACCATCATTATTCCGATTAGGTAGTATTGTAGGTATAACTCTTTCTTTTCCTTCAGAAGTTTTATACGAACCAGAATAAACTGTACCTGGCTCACCATCTACATCTACTGTTCCATATAAGTTATTTTGTAACCAAGGATTACGTACTAACTCATTGTCGTATATACTTTGAAACTTAGCATTTTGAATTATGTCATCTTCAAAAGTCATTATTTATTTCCATCTATTAACTCTCCCCATAACGAGGTTTTACCATTAATTATTTGTACTATATGTACAGTAAACAAACCTCCTCTAAAGTAATCAACCACTGCAAAAGCATGTGCCCAATTTATAGCTTTACCACCAAGCCATTTATTCTTTTCAGGACTCATATCTTTTAAGCATCCTAAACTCCAAGCAGACTTAGGTCCGTCTATATGAGTTACAGAAGCTTGCTGTAATCCATGATGGTGTCCATACATTACATTGGCACCTAACATTAAATGTGCTTTAGCATGATGCATACCTGATTTATGGTGACCATGATAATAATACAGTTTACCAATCTTTAACCATTTCTTAGGTTCTAAATCAGCGGGATAGTATTTATATCCTCTATCCTTTAAATTAGTTGCTTCATGAAATTTATATTGAGGTAAATAAGGGTGTTCGTTAACAAACATATTACACCACTCATCATGATTACCTCCACACAAATACTTTTCTTTGCAATTTGCTTTATCTAAAGATTCATCTATACTGTCAAGAAGCTCATTGACACCCTTTACATCCTTGTCAATTCTAGGTATAATGTACTCTAATGGTGGTTTTTTCTTAGCTTTCCACTGCCAATGAGATACACTTCCCCATTCACCTAAATCGCCTAAATCTATATAAGCATCAGGCTTTATTATTTCTATTGCTTTTTTTACTACCTTTATTGCTGCCTTATCTTCTAAAGGTGCATGTTTGTCTGGTGTGACAATTACACGCTTTAAAACGCCTTTGTCTTTTGACATAAGTCTCCTTAGTTTATTTCTTTGTCTGTTTCACCCCAATCGTTGGGATTAGTCCAAGCGGAAGTCGCGCCCTCCAAGAGTTCTAAGGTTTTTGTTCTACCTAATTTTAAGAACCTATCACCACATTTAATACATTGCCATAATAAAGAACTATCATGAGTTCCTATTATTTCCAAACCTGCAATAGCTTTTTTATCGCAAGTAGGGCATTTTTTAGGCTTTGTTTTATATTCTTTATTGCTTTCAATACCAATTCTTTCAACTATATCTCCAGTCTCTTTATCAGTTATATCGTTAAGTAGAACAAATAATTTTTCTATCATTACTTCATTATTGCTTCTTTAACAACCTCTTCAACAGAATCATATATCGCTGTTAATATTTTACCTTCTGTTTTTTCAGAAATCAAAGGTATATCAATATTGTCATTTAACTTGTTTATAATTTTTTCTTTCATTTCATCGTTAAATACATAGTCAGCTATCATTTGTTTTAAGTCCATCTTTTCTCCTATTTAAAAGTCCATCGGTTTTATAAATCCTGTTGAATATCTTGTTCTTTCGAATTTTTTTATATCTTTTTTACCCTGTATAAACTCATTTTTAAAATAAGTTATCATATCTGGATTGAAATTTGAAGGGTTTTGATAACCAAGCATAATAGCTCCATTTAATATAACTTCATGAAATTCTACTGGTATATCAGCTAATGGCCCAGAAAATGTTCCATCATCAATTAAACTACCAGAATCATCTGTAGAGCTATTTGTTGAGTTATTAAATGCATTAGGTAAAGAAATAGCATACACCCTTATTCCTTTTGTAGAGGTTACGCTACAGGAATGATAATTGCTAGTTCTTCCATCTCTTGTAATAGCATTAACTCCCCCTTCTACTATACCAATTCTTAACATATTGCCAGTACTAGAACTTGTTGATGTGCTTTCTGTATTACCGCTAATATCATAAGTAGTTGTAGAATAAGGAGATAAAGGGTAAGAATTTAACATCCAAAATCTTTTATTACTAGAATTACTTGTAGGGGTAGATAAAGCACTATCAGCTGTATCATCAGGGTCTGTTATCTCATCATCTTCTATAATAGGTTCTCCTATTAATTTAGGTATTTTTACATCATTAAAATCAACTCTTTCTACCTTTAATACTTTAGAATCTAAAGCATACCATCTTTGTCCAGCTACAGAATCTAATAAATAACTCTTCTTCACAACACCTGTATCTATAGCTATTTTATTAGCAGCTCTTTCTATATAAATTTCACATTGTCTAGAAGATAAATTAATATGATGCTCTTTTAAAGATTCTAATAATTGTAATTTATTCATTCTGCAATCTTTCTTGGTTTACCATATTTAGCTATAACATAGTTTAATTCTTCATTTTTCTTACCTAATAATGCTGCAGCTTGCTCTTTTATTAAAGAAACTAATTCAGTGTCTTCTTCATTGTAAACAAAATCAGCCATATATACTTGTAGTAAATTTAAAACCATTTCTAAATAAACTAATTCTCTAGCTCCTGATGGTATCCCGTAAAATATAATACCCTCTTCAGGTTTAGTTATATCAGAAAAGTTTTTTCCAGATAAATTAAAAGTATTATCTCTATCTGGAGTTTGAAATGAGTGAAATGTAGGAAAAGTATGCCAAAATATTCTTCCTTTTGGTATTCTTGTATTTCCACTACCATCATAAGTATCAGAAGGTAATATCACAATTTTAGAGTCATTGTTTATATAATATTTTGGGTCCCATCTATCGTTTTCATAAAATAAACTATTTACATTTGAAGCACTAGTTTCGCCTTTTAAAAAGGAAATCTTGTAACAATCGTAATATTTATCATCTTTAGATACTCCATAAAAATTTTTTCTTTGAACAGCAAGTATTCTTTTACTATCTGAATAACCTTCATCATTCCAATCACATTGAGAATCAGTTGTTCCATCGTAGGTAGTAGAAAATTTGTCATCATCTAAATCTTGAGTAAATAAAGCTTCTAATACGCTCTCATCAGTTATTAAATTATTAACAACTCTATATGCATCTACAAAAGATTTATTTATAATGTCTTCACCAAACAAGGTAATTATATCATCATTCAATAATTTTTTAATCTTATCTATCGGTGCTATCATTTTTTCTTTCTGAATATTTTATCATAGTTATACTTATAGTCTTTATCGCCTACAGGAACTCTGTAAGCACTTCCTTTACCATTTCTATTTTTTCTTTTTGGTTTTTCCATTATACTTTCTTCTATTGTCTGGTTTGACCTTAGAATTGTATTTATTTCCTACACTATTACTATATACTTTTTTTGCCATATTCTCTCCTTATAAGGGGCCCGAAGACCCCTTATAATTTGTTAATTACTTAACCACTATGATGGGTCAGGTCCTACACCACCGACAGCACTTTCTCCTAATGGAAGATTAACTCCATCAGAAAGAAGACCAGATACAAAAAAGTATCCTTGCCAAGTAGTATTATCTTCTGTTCCATCATTCCATATTAGTCTAAGCCAAGGATAGTACTTGTCACTTAAGTCAAGTTCATATTCTTGAATACCAGCTACATCAGGAGTAACATCTGCATCTAATTCTGAAATTAAAACCCAGTCCTTACCATTGTAAGAACCTTGAACTCCAAAATCAGAAGTTACATTAGCACCTGCTGTTGTAGTATTAAAACCAACTCTTAGTTTACGATTTTGAGCCATAACACCTGGTATTCCAGGGCTAAGTAAAGCAGCATCAGTATCAGTAGGGTCAACAGTAGCTGATAATAAAGTAGCTATGCCTCCATCTGATATAGATTTTTCCCAAGTTCCGTAAACACCAGTATCAGAAATATGATGAGTTCCATCAGTAACAGTTTGATTTGTAAAGCTTGTTTGTGCCATAATCTACCTCCTACTTAAGAAAACTTAAGAATTGCGTGAGTTTCTGGTAAACTAATTTCAAGTCCAGCTTCAGTCAGAATCATATCTTGTCTGCCATCAACACCATTGTCTTGAACGTTAGTTTCTATGAAGGTATCTCGACTCATACCATTACCCACAAGTGGTCTATAAGCTACATTCTTAAGGTCAACTGCAACACAGTAATCTTCCCATGGTCCTCTTAATAAAGGCTCAGCAACAAAATGTAAACTACCAAAAATAGTATTTACTTTTGTAACTGTATGACCAAAAGAGCCAGGAATAGATTCTACATCTAATCTATATTGAGATGAACCTACAGAATTGTTCATAAAAGAGCCATTACCTAATTTATTTAAGTAAGTAATAACTTTTCTTGAAGCTAATACAAGTTTATTTCCACTGTTTCCACTTTCAGGTGCAAAGAAATCTTCCATTGCATCTAAGAAAGCATCATAACCAGATGAAGCATAACTCATATTATATACTTTACCATTAGCTGATGTATAAGGAACAATACCATGAGAGTATCTAGTTGGAGCACCACCGCCAGAAGCTTCTGCAGCCGCAACAGTTATACCATCACCAAATAACATAGCTTGTTCTATATCCATTTTATGTTCCATAAGTTTATCTGTCCAGATTCTTTGGAACTCATTTTTAATACCTCTATACTCAGTAGCAAGAGATGTACCAGAAAATATGCTCATACCTGTTTTAAAGATTTGAGTATAACCTTCTCTATCATACATACTATCTTCCCAACCAAGTGGAGAGTCAGTACCTTCAGCCCATGCTGAACCGATTACTTGCCCTTTGTTACCAATTGAAAAAACTGTTCCATCTGGAATTGTAGTACCTACCGCAGTAAGTTTTTCACCAGATATTTCAGTATTACCAGTTGAAGTTTTATGAGCAATGTCAGTTCCATCATGAACAGTACTAGCAGAAGTATTTACTACAGTATTTTCTTCTACTTTAAAACGGTAAACATTACCGTCATCAGCTTTTACAGCTAGTATACAACCAGGTACAATAAAAGAACAATGTGAACCACTGCTTATTTTACCATACTTATCATATTTAGCTGTTACAATTAAATCCTCACCAGCATCAACTGCACCATCATGCGCTTCTGCATCTGTTATCGTTAATGCCGCTTGAGTGATTTCAAAATTACGTCTCTGCCATTGATGACGCTGTTCTAAAAATTTAAAAACAGGGTCGTTAGTAGCTTTCTTAGCAACCTTATTTAGATAAACAAAGAATGGGCTTTGTTGTGGAGCAAGTTCTGAAACTCTATCTCCAAAATTAAAGACTCTTCGTGTATTATCTAAGTCGGCTGTACCGCTACCAGCGGCAGAAGCAACGTTACTATAAACTGTTGCCATTTCGTCTCCTATACACTATTTAATCCTCTCTCAGCTGTCGCGTAGACCTTCGAGTAGGAATTGTTAATTTACCAAGGGTTACTCTTTTTGTAACCGCTAATCATCGAATCAATAATGCTATCCTCTGTACTTTGTGTAGATTCGTTCTGTTGTGCAGGTAAAACACCCATCGGTGATGGAACTTGCTGTGCTCTAGCTTGTTGATTAAACGTATCGCTAGGTCCAGTCTGTTGTGTTTGTACTGTCTGCCCAGAACCTTTCTGCATTCTATACAGTTGGACAAGATTATCCATAGTTAAACTATCTGGTTTTGACATTGTTTGAACAAATTCAGTAGCTTCATCAGCAGTTAAACCAAATTCACCTTGTACTCTTTGATGAACTTCATTTACCTGTTGTTGTTGCTGTTGATAAGCTTGGGCTCTCTTTATCTCATCTTGCCTAGCTGATTCTTGTTTTTGAAGTTGTTCAGACACTAATGCAGTTTGGTATTCACTTTTTAATGAATTATACTGTATTATATCATCTCTCCAGTTATCTAACTGATTTAAGTATTGAGCACTTGCGCTGTTAGGGTCTTCATTAGCTTCCGCTCTATTGAAGCCTACAGGTGCTTGTGGTTTTTCTGGAGCAGGAGGAAATTCTTCAACAGGTTTTTGTTCCGCAGGAGCAGGTTGTGCTTGCTGTGGTTGTGGCTGTTGATTTAGTTGTTCTTTTAATTTGGCATTTTCATTTTTAGCTTTATCAGCTTCTGATTGCCAATATTGAAATCTTCTCTCATCATTTTCAGTTTGAGTTTGTTCAATATTTAAATTAGAACCATCTCCAGCAGGAGTTTCCTGAGTTTCAGGAGTCCCGACTGTCTCGTTAGTAACCGTAGGTTGCTCTTCACTTGTGAAAAACGCCTCTTCTACCGATAATTGTTCAGAGCCCTGTGAAGGGGTATCTGTATTTTGGTTAGTCTCTAATGCGTCCATTTATTATTTCCTATTTTTAGCTGCCTCTTTGCTACCAGAGGGTGAGCCTTCTTTTTTGCTAGCATCAGAAATCTGACGCCTAACAGTAGCTAAATTATCATCCAATCTTTTTTCGAACAAGACTCCAGCAGATTTTGCTTTATTAGATGTTTTATCTAAGTCACCTTTAAATTTCTCAACTTCAACCTTTTTACGTAAACTTACAGCTTCTCTATCTCTTGTTTGTAAGTCACCTTTTAGGTCTTTTATTTGCTCTTGTTGTTGTTCTACCATTGATTGTAATCTTTGTATCTCATCAGTACGTTGCATAACGCCTTCTATATCAAATATTTCTGTTTTCTTTAGAACTTCTTGCCTATCTATTAAACCTTTTTGATATGCATCCATATAAAACTCAAGTTCAGCATATCTATTAGTAGGAAGTGTACTTCCACTTACTACCATTATATCGTATTTACCTATAGTTATATCGTTAAATACTTGAACTTCCCCTGTTTTATCATCATATAAACGTTTATTTACAACATACTCACTCATAGAATTGTTTGGATTAACAAGTCTAAATGTTTTTTCTGTACTATAAAGTTGTTGCATTAAAGGTATTGCAACTTGACCAACTCTAACTAAAGCTTGCTCTATATCTGTTAACTTAGATTTAATTTTTCTTTGACCAAATTCATCTAAAGATATAGTCGCCTTATAAGTTTGAGGAGCTGCTGCTGAATTACCCATCATCATTTCATATAAACCTAATTGGTGGTCAATATCATTTTTAGCTGTCTGCTCATTAGAATATAACTCATTAGGTAAAGGACTTGGTTGTACAGTTACAGGAGCACCATCAGTTGGGTCATAAGGTATAGCTACACCAGGTTGTGCCCATTTTTCCTCAAAGTCTTTCATATCTACACTACCTTCAGGAACTAGTATCTTAGTATTAGTACTTGTAGTAGCGTGAGCTATTATTAAAGAACGTGTTTTATTAATATACTCTTGTAAACCTTTTACCATTCTTACATCAGATGTAGGATAAGGTGTTCTAGTGTGTAGATTACATACAGGCACTACTGGGTAATGCTCTATAGGCATTATGCGTGAATATAAAAGAGTTTCTCCCATTATAACACACTGCTTTATTCTAGTAACTACTATTTTTACTATATCAATTATTTTCTTTAATATTAAACCTTGATAATCAGTCTGCTCAATTTGTGGTGGCTTTATATCAGATTCTGGCATTGGAGCATCTGGGCTCATTCCAGATTTATCCATTTCTGTTTGTATCTGTAATAACTGTTGTTCTTTAGCTATTTCGTATTGCTCTATAAGTTGAGCTGCAATTTGTTGAGCTTGTTCTTCATCAGTTATAACTTGACCCTCTATTATCCAAGCTGGTTGTTTTATATATTCATCAAATTCTTTTTTATCTAGTAGTTCTTCCTTACCACTAAACGATTCATAAGTTCTTATTTTTTGAACCTCTATTTTAGAGTATCTTTCATAACCTCTAACATATTCGCTTTGTTCGTGTAATAATCCTACATCTTCTGGAAAGAAAACTTTACTTTCATTATCTCTACCTGTTTCAGGCATATTAAAGTCTTGTTCACTATTAGCATTATCTATTTGTTTTTTATATTTAGGATAAAGTTTTTTAGCTTGGTCCCTACTAAACAAGCGAGATATAATTATATTCTCAGCATCGTCAAAGAATCTATCTCTACTATTAGGGTCTACATATACGTCAAGTGGGTCAACATCGTGCATACAAACTTCACCTTTACCCATATCCTTCATTGGGTCTTGATACACATTTATATAACCTATACCCATAACGTAATAATCATCTATTACTTGACGTATAATTGTCCTACCATCTGATATATCGTACATATAACTAAGTAATGCACTCATTACATTAGCTATTTTTCTATCTGAATCTTCTCTAGGTGCACATCTAAAAGATGGCCTATTAGAAGTAAGCATAGCTTTTGCTGTCTCTACTGCAGGGTGTATACGATTAACGACTATAGCAGCCTGTCCTCTAGCCTCTAATGTTTCTGCTTGTTCTTTAGTCCATTGTCTACCTAAACGAAACTCTTTGTCCTCTTTAGCTTGTTGAGCCCAAGAGTCACGTTTCTTAGAGTAGTCCTTAAACAAACGAAGTGTATCATTCACTATTTCTGGTGTTTTTTTCTCGTTAGTTGCCAATATTATACCTAGTTTTCATCAACTTAATATACAACCTAAAGGGTCATCCAATCAAGCTTTTTCTTTGGTTTAGTTAAATAATTATCATCTTTATCAAAATCTCTTACTCTAGAAGGCTTTGAACCATACAATGCCGTCCACACAGCATCCATAACATCATCATGTTTACCTCTAGGGTAACTTAAAAATTCTTGTTGCGGTATATTGTCCTGTGGTCTAAAGTAAAAAGAACCTTTAGCAAATAAAGGGACTAAGGATAATAAGCGCTCACTTTTTCTGTTTCTTGGTTTTACACCTTTTTCAAGACCTGGTATATATAAACTTTCTTTTAACATAAGCTCTCTAACTGCTGTTCTTAAAGCTTCTTGATAACCTACTGTTTCTATTTTCATTCTTCTAGGCCTATACTTCTTAAAAACATCAATAAGCTTTTGAGGCTGTTCTGCAGGGCTAATTCTATCCCTATAAATATCAATAATATACTTATTATTATCGGAGTCAATACCCATTGTAGCAACAACAAAGTAATCGGCAGTGGAACTAAGACTACTAGCAGGGTCAACTCCACAATAGACTTCAACTGGTTTAATTTCTTCTTCTCCATCTACAGTCCTAACTAGACAATTTTGTCCGTTAATTCTCTTATAATCATAATGGTGCATTTTTATCCATTCTGGTTTGAATGGTGCCATATCTGGAGATTGAGCTATATTCATATACTCTTGATAGAAACCATTTAAATTTCCTACAGAAGCAAACTCTTTTTTTATTTCATTTATACGTGACTTAGGGAATCTTTCGGGCCATATACTTTTTTCATCTTCATCCCAAATAGAATACCATAGAACATTCCAAGCAGGAGACTCTTTAGCCCAATATAAAAAACAATCCTCTGATATTACCGTACCAATCATAGCTATTTTACCTTCATCAGATAATGATGGTATTACAGCCTCTGTAACCCATTTTCTATTTTTAGCTCTAGCTTCTGGAGTAAATGCATTTAACTCAGACTCAAAATCATCTACTATAATAAGGTTTGGACGAGTATCTCCTTCAATAAATCCTCTAACTCTTTGCCCTGTACCTACAGCTATAATTCTAGCTCCATTAGCTAAGACTATATCATTATTAGTCCATCTTCTAGCTGTAGCAGGACCAAGGTCCCCAAATATAGAACTAAACTTATCCGAATGTGTTAAATGATATTTAATACGTGATAGAAAGTTTATGGACTGAGTCTGTGACTCAGATATTATAACAATAAATAAATCTTCATCTGTTCTTTTAAAAGCAAGTCTCCATAAAGGGAAGATGAGGGTGGTAACTGTAGATTTGGCTGTACCACGGGGAGCTGCAATTAACACCCTCCTTTTGTCGTCATTAGCGAGATAAGAATACACATCTTTATGAAAGGGGGGTGTACTCTTTCTCAAGGCTGTAGGGAAGCAGTGCCTTCCGAACAGCGCCATATTATTACGAAGCTTTTTTAAAGCTTGCATTTGACTATATTGTTCTTCGTAATCCATTATTCTTTCATAGATTTATATATATCATACATTGCCCAAGCATTCATAGCTATACCTAATGCACCAGGCAATCTTCTACCTAATTTAGACAATTTAGTAGCTGTACTTACTGCAAAATTTTTTCTTTTATTAGCTAAGTTTTTAAATCCTTCTAATTTATATTTTTCAATTCCTTTTATACCTTTTACTTCTTGAATATCATTATACTTATCTCCAAATAAATTTAGTTGCTTTCCTGATTGACCTGCTCTTCTTGTTTCCCAACCTTTTAAAGCAGCAAGCCTTCTTTTTTCATATTCAGCAGGATTAGTCTTTCTAAGACTATTACTATTCATTTCTTTTACAACACCTTTATCGCTTATCGTAATTTCTTTAGAATCAACAAATTTAATTCCTGGTACTTTTCCTCCTGTTCCAGGTAATGGAGTATCAGGTACATCAGTAGCAATAAACCTTATTTTATCAGGTCTACTTTTATTCCAAATGCCTACAGCATTATACCCACCCCAATCATATTGACTCTTTATAGCTGGGCTAATAGCGAAAACAACATTATTACCTATTACAGTAGCATTATTTACATTTTTTAAACTAGAAGCTAAATTAACTAAATTACCTTTTCCTCCAGAATTTTTTAATTGCAACATAACCCTGTAAGCATTTTTATCAAATTGAGCTCCTCTTAAAACATCTCCGTATTTAACATTTTTATATTTTATAAACTTTAAATTATCTCTATTAGTTATATCTACATTTGCAAGTTTTCTATTTCTGATAGGAGGTTGTTGTTGTAATACATAATTACCTATTCTTTTATTTATACTACCCCTTTTAGAGTGTCCAACACTTTTTATAAAACCTTTTGTATCAGTTTCTGTTACCATATCACCTACAATATTATCCAGCTCTCTTGAAGCTCTACCAAAAAATATAATTTGGTTAGCTTTATCACTAGATGCTTTAAATAGCATTCTTTTTTGAGCATTTTTTACTTCACGAATAGCAACATCTTTTGTTATTGTATTGTTTTTTAATCCTTCTATAACACTCCCTTTTGTTAAATCAACTTCCTCTATATTCTTTATCAAAGTAGGAGAAATACCTGTTTTGTTATAAAACTCACTATTTGTCACACCATAAGCAGCATCTCTACCTATTTTAAGACCTGTCATTCCTAATTCTTTTGTATATTGTACAGCTTGATTTGCTTTGGGATGTAATTTGGTTAGAAGATTTTGAGAATAGAAACTTGGCAAAAAGTTCCTAGCATAGTCTGCGGTCATTCTTCTAATTCCACCAGGAGTCTGACCTCTCATCATGTATACTGAAGAACCTAAAAGACTTGTTCCAGTAATACCTTTCTCTAAAGCACCAAAGCCAAAACTTTCGTCTTGGCCCGCTTCTATCAATAGTTCTTCATCTGTTGGCATTATTTTTCCTCAGTGGTAGTCTTAGTTGCTATAAGCTTATCTTCCTCTTCTCTTAATTCATCTATAAGTTTAGTATTACTTATAGCTTCTAGCTTTTCAGTTGTTTTAACAAGTTGTTTTTCTTTCATACCATGCATATTCTGTAGATTTTCTACAGCACGCATTAAGTTAGTAACATCTTTTTTATCCTGAGCCATCTCTATTACTTTAGCAAATAGGTCTAAAGTATAAGTCTTATCTAACCCATGGTCAGATAGTAAATCTGCTAATTCTTCTTTTATCATTTTTTCAAAAACCTCCGTTTTCATCATACGCTTCCATTTTTTAAATTCAGAAGGCGTATAGCTACCAAGCACCATATCAAGTGCTAAATTATAGTCCCATGTAACAGAGTAGGCTTTAGCAAGGTTTTTCATCATATCTTGCTTAGACTTAACTTCTAGCATAGGTTTGCCAGTCATTGTAGTATTGGTCTTTCTACCTGATACTTTTAATTTCTTAGAATCATATTTAGGATTAAAAAAAGTGTAACCCCATGGGAACCTGAGATATATATTGTCTTTGTCATGATTAGATGGGTACTCTTTACGATTAATGCATTTAGCAACATAGTCATCATCAGATAAAGCATATCCCCCAGGTTGAACCATTTTCCAGTATACATACTCAATTCCCTTTTTATCTGCTTCTTCTTTTCTGTATATAGTATAGGTTGTATTTCCCACATCTTTGTGGTCTATATTTACCGTATACATTAATCAATTAATTCAAAATGTGGAAAGTCATCAAAGTTATTATCATCAACTTCGAAGTTCATATTCCAATCACCACCCCATCTAAGCTTTATTCCCATAGACTGAGCAATGCCAATAACAAAACCAGCAAAAAGATGAAAACGTTCCCTATCATCCCAATTAATAGGATAAGGGACCACATCAACAGCCCTGCTTGGATTAGCGTTGTGACGACCGTTCGGATACTTAACCTTTGTACGACCTTCTTCAAATAGTTTATCTTGTCTTTCAGCACTTCTATGCCCCTCTATTATTGAACAATCAACGTACTTTATTACTTCGTTTAATACTTTTTGAAGCCTCTCGTCTAGCGTGACTAAATGCTTCTTACTTCTTGACCCAAATTTATACATTAATAAACCTTCCCTGTTGAAGATGAACCCCCACTTGCTTCTCTTTTTATAGTATCTTTTATAGGATTTTGTTCTTGATTTTTATAGTATTCATTCATTTCATCATAATTATCAAACCCTCCAAACCAATCATGTAATTTATGACCAGGTTTGCCTAATAAATCATATAAGCCTGTTATTCCTTGCCCGTATGTTGGTCCACCAAATCCTCTTGAAATAGTATTGGGTATACTTAATATTTGAGCCATAGGTATATAATTACCAATACTAAATTTATCATCAAGTTGATTACTATATTTAGCACTTAACTCATCATAATTTGGTGCGTTTCCTGCAACATTAGTTTCAGTAAGAGTATCAATATCGTTAGTACCAATATCAATATTAGTATCATCTAATAACATATCTCCTATATTAACATTTTCAGCAGGCTGAGAATACCTGCCAGATAGTCCAGAAGGTGAATTTGCTTGTATCCAGTCAGATAACATGCTGTTTTTATCTAGAAGTGGTACTTTTGCTGCCATACTACTCTCCTGTAAATGTGCTACTAGCTACTAAT
>Ga0098052_1000803_pt1 | contig 19810 bp, 34 predicted proteins | sample 15_taG_FD_81591 | JGI IMG/M metagenome (GOLD analysis project Ga0098052, IMG submission 81591) | Marine viral communities from the Subarctic Pacific Ocean - 15_ETSP_OMZ_AT15312 metaG | ecosystem: Environmental > Aquatic > Marine > Oceanic | place: Pacific Ocean | collected 2015-01-18
AACTTTCACCTGTTAACGGCTTGAATCTTTAGAAACGTTGTACATAGAGCCTATTCAATCAGTTCTGTATGCTACATTACCAAATTAACACATCTCGGTTGCAGTATCGGTCTGGCAATGTGAGAGACAGGTAACGCAAGGTAGCGGTTGATGTGAAGCGCATCGACGGGTCTACCGCTTTGACATCGTTGCAGTTGGTTGACCCGCTCCCGTTCGGGAGTCAACGCGCCGCCAGTGGGCGCTCACAATACCGTAGCGGGTATTGGTTAGGGGATAGGATTTGCGACCCTTAAAAGCGGAGATAACCGCTTGTGGTAATAGAGACGGCCGCCGCTAATGTAAAGCGTAGTGGCCGTCTCTCTTTTTTGTCTAGAGCACATCGAGCGTTGACAATTCTGTTAGCGTTGGGTGTGCTCTAATCAACAAGGGGTACACTATGACATTGACATTCATAACAGAGCAAGACGCGCAGACATTTATCGATACGTGGGGACACGTCACCGATATCATTTTCAACGCTAGAACAGCACTATTCACGGTAGAGGTATAAACAATGAACACAACACAAATCACATACCCGAAATGGTCTTCACTATCCGCCGTCCGTCGTGCCGCTTGGCACGTTATCGGTGGTCTATCAAATCCATCTAAGATGCTCGGTTACTCGTTCGGCCTACATCCGCAAGATACCTGCAAGGTGGGCATGAAGTTACGTAACGTCAAGGGGTCAACCTGTGAGGGATGTTACGCCTTGAAAGGTTCGTATACTCAGTACCCCGACGTAGCGAGGGCACAAGCGCGACGGCTAGCCCTGCTACCCGCTAGCGATGATGTCAATCATCCAGACTGGCAGCGATGGATTGACGCGATGGTATCCGCTATCCCGACGGGTGACGGTTCAAACTCGAAATACTTCCGATGGCATGACGCGGGAGACGTTCATCGCGCCGTATATGGCGAGGCTATCATTGAGGTAGCGCGCCGCCGTCCCGATACGCAGTACTGGATACCGTCACGGGAAGCCAAATTGTGGGGCGCGTTGAAAGCATTGCACACCGCGATGGGCACATGGCCGTCAAATCTCTGTGTCCGTATCTCGGCCTCAATGGTCAACGGTAAAGCCCTCAATGTGCAAGGTCTACCGACTAGCCTAGTCCATACCGACAAGGCGCAGCACGGCGCGTACCATTGCCCCGCACCTAAGCAGGGCGGCAAGTGTGACGGCAGAAAAGACGGCGGCAAATTCTGCAACGCCTGTTTCAATCCCTCCGTGAAATCCGTATCCTACGGCATCCACTAAACATTCACCGCCCCATGATGGGGCATCACCAAGAGAGGCAAGACATGACAGACGAAGAAATTAGAGATGCGCTGAGGGTATTACTCGCAGCGTGGGAGCAGGGAGGTCAAGAGGCCGTCGAGAAAATTATCAATCACCGTCCGACATCGGACAAGGAGTAAGCATGACAGTAGCAGAATTAATCAGAGAGTTACAGCGGGTCGAGTTCCCAGAAACGACGCAGGTAATCCCTATCGCGAACACCACAGATGACGCGGAGTGGGGCGAGGGCGATAAGGTACTTGACGGTATCGAAATCATGGGCATCGGCTCGGAGGGGCACGTTGACCTCTTCATCTACAGACTAAACCGCCCGACATCGGGCAAGGAGTAAATCATGGACATAGAAATTAAGGCAAACAACAACGCGTCAACGCGCACCAAGAATCGCATCCGCGAACACGGTGGGACTTTTGAGACGGCAGTCTTCGGCACTAGTCGGGGTCTAGGCGGTCGCAAGGCGGTACTACTCACCTCGTCCGATGGATGGCACGGCTGGCTACCTATGGATGAGATAGAGGTGCTGTCCCTTTTCGGACTCGAAGTAGTCAAGACCGAGAACGTAACCGTGACAGAGGAGGTGCAGAATGAATGAAGACTACGAAGACTACAGATGGATAATCACAAAGGATAGAATCGGAGGTGACGACAAAGGTGTTGAGTCTGGAAACCTAGACCCCAGCATCAAAGTCAACGCTGCTCGATTCTCGATGTATGATGATGATGGCGAGTGCTACTACGAGGGTATGATTTACGGAGAGTACGACGGCTTCGAGCCGCTGGATGACTTCGGGATGCCTAACGCTGGCTGCACTGGAATCAAGGTTAACGGTGAGTGGGTATAGCCCAAGGAGGTGCAGAATGAGAGACAGGTACGAGATTTATGTGAGATGTATGACAGACCTCGGTCTTGAGTATGTCTCTTTCGATGATTGGTTAAATAATAATGCCGCAATGCGGCGAGGGTAGGACAGTATGAGTACAATACTAGAAGCGGCAAAGGCCAACAACTGCAAGGTCGTGGAGGTGTCACGATTCGAGGAGTGGGTGACTTACAACCTCACACATAGGAGTCGTGTTGACTTCACCATTGAGCGTAGCGACAGTGATGGCTCTGTGACGCTCTACGCCTTTGAGGGGCACTATCAAGAGCCGCTGATGGAACAGACGTTCAGCCACCCACCAGAGGACATGAGCCGTCTACTAGGTGCGTTCATCAAGGACACTCTTGCAGATGGCATGACACAACACCTTGTGCTTGAGAGGTCATTCAATGAATGAAGAGCAACGCAGACTATTGAACGAGGTGTTGAGGAGACTCAAACACTTGATGAGCAACGGGACGCTAGTCCACTACAGTGACGAGTACGACGGCAAGATGCGGGACTACGACATCACACTAGAGCGACAGATAGAATCACTAGAGCAAGTCTTGAAGGAGGTGAGTGATGAAGGATAGCAAACTTACGATGGGGTCATTCTGCACGGGCATCGGAGGTCTTGACCTCGGACTGCACTGGGCTTTCCCCAACGCCACCACGCTGTGGCAAGTGGAGTATGAGCCGTGGCCTAGAAAGGTGTTAGCCAAGCATTGGCCTAAGGCAGATAGGTCGAAGACAGATGTTCGGGAACTGCATGGTGCAGACCTCGAACCAGTACATATACTGAGCATGGGCTTTCCGTGTCAGTCGATTAGTGTCAGTTCAAAACAGGAGGGATTCAATGGAAAATCAGGATTATGGTTCGAGTGTATACGTGTGGTGCGAGAAATGCCCGTCAAGCCGAAGTGGCTCGTCCTCGAAAATGTTAGTGCTATTACAAGCATCGACAAAGGCCGAGTGCTGGGTCGAGTACTTAGGGACGTGGCCGAAGCAGGGTACAATCACGTCGAATACACTCGTATCGGAGCAGTTGACGTGGGTGCCCCGCATAGACGCTGGCGGTTCTTCGCAGTGTGTCGCTTGGCCGACACCGACAGCCATACAACGCCCATGCGAGGGGAACGTGCGCCTATACCGCAAGCGAGTCTTGGCGGGGGAACTCTCCGAGGAGGATGCGATAGTGATGCTCAACGGCAAGAGTCCATTCGCAGCACAGGGCAAGTTGAAAGCGTACCAGTGGCCGACACCATGTGCGTCCGACCATCGGGACAGGGGCAACAGAACCAACCCAGCAGTCCAGCGGAGACTCCGCATCGGGAAGCAGGCTTCACTTTCGATGATAGCAAAAGGCACTTCTGGCGCACTGAATCCAGAGAAAGTTGGGTGGCTCATGGGCTTTCCAGCAAACTGGACAGACATAACAACCGAGAAGCCCTAAAGGCTTTAGGCAACGCAGTCGTACCGCAGTGTGCCTACTATGTGGGACTCCGCATGATAGCTATTGAAGAGCGATTGAACAATGAACAAACCTTGAAGGAGGTATGAGATGAGAAGTACAACAGAAGTAGAGAAGAGAAAGGGTGGTGATTACGTCTACGTGACCTGCCCAGAGTGTGGTGAGTGTGAGGGACAACCAGTTGACCAGCAGCGTCATCACCTACAGTCCTTCACCTTCGTTGACCACGGCGACATGGCAGCAGGTGACGACATCACTGAGATGGAGTGCAACACCTGTGACATTCCCTTCAGCCTAACGTGGGACTACAGCAACGTAGTCGAGGAGGTCTAGCATGATACCATTAGTACACTTGATAGAGGTGGTCACGCTGGGAGCAGCGATGTTCGCGGCAGCCTTCGCCCTCCTAGCAGAGGGTGAGGAGATGCGACTTCGCACAACATCACTGATGCTGGCATTCGTAGTAGTCAGTTGTTCGGCAACGGCCTGGAGGCTCCTATGGCTTCAGTAAAGCAAGCAAAGGCAGCACTCACAGAGGCCTATGATGCTGCCGCCGCAGAAGTGTGGCGGCAGGTGGAGGCGGGTGAGGTGCCGTCCCTCAGTGCAGGGGACATCATCACTTTACTCTCAAGGATAGCAGCCCTCAACAAGGCGCGGATGGGCAACCCTTACGCCACGCCTAGGCAGAAGGCTCACTCGATACTGCGGAACTCGCAGACCAGCAACCCCAGATTCTTGGAGGAGTTGGTTGAGTATAGACTTGAGCAGACCTCAGCCCTTGACCTGTTGACGCGGAGGCTACAGCGACAGCCTACCGAGGCCGAACTCACGGCTTACGCCCGTGCGCTGGGTCGGATGGTCAAGCACCATGAGGTTAGGTTCGGAGGTCTAGGGTACTGTGGTCTACAGGGCGTACAGCAGTGGCCAGAGTTAGCAGCAGTCGAGAGGAGACTCGACTGGGAGGTGCAAGAGGACTGATGTAATTAGTTTGTGGCATGATGTAATAATCGGATTAATAGGTAGAAGAACAGTCGCAGTAGCGGCGAAGGCAGGTAAGAATGAAAGAAGGTAATATTGAAGTAACTGTTGATGGTCGCATCGCGAAAGTGGTAGCCACTGTCAAGGTAGGTAAGCGCACTCACACCATCCACGCTAGTGAGGTGGGTAGTGTCTTCCACTCAGCAGAGTATGAGACACTGAAGAAAGCAGAGGCGATGATTGAAGGATATCGTGCAGCACTAAACCAGTACGGTAAACCCATGGATGATTACCTCGCGATGCTGGCTACTCAGCGTGAAATAAATAGGCTAATGATTGCCGCTGTGAAAGGGGAGTGAGATGATGACGACGACGATAGAAGTAGTAGGCAAACTCTGCCCGATGCACGGTCACCTCAAGGTCACACTTGAGATGGCAGGTCAAGAGGTAACCTTCGAGGTACACCTCGACTCCCTCATGGAGTGGAGGCTCAACGGTAGAGCCATTGACTTCGACATCTCGGAGATGGATGCTGTCATCTGCGCCCTCAACGGCGGCGAGCCAATCAGCCTACAGGCAGAGCATTGGTGGGCAGAGGCAGCAGAGGAAGCACTCGTCGCTGAGATGCAGCGACGTGCTGAGGAAGAGGGAGACATAGACATCAATGCCGCTTGGGATAAACTCGGTTGGCATTAAACATTCACCGTCTAAGAAGACAAGGAGTAATCATGAAGGCAAAACTACAATCACCAGCCACGGCTATAGAGGGCGACCTCGTGCGGCTACCATCCCACGATGAAGCACCATGCTGCGAGGCAGACCGCTGGTTCTATGCGGTGTCTCACCTCGTGCGCATCATCGTAGATGGCACGGGATACCTCCACGGTCGTGCGACGTTCGTGGACTACGACAAGCGCAAATCCTTGCGAGCCGCACAGGAATTCGCAGCCACAATCAACGCAGCGGGAGAGGTTGACCTCGACCTGTGGCAGCGCATCCCCTCGATGGAGGAGCGGATGGATGAGGCTTACCGCATGGAGATGGACGAGCGTTGGTAAACATTCACCGCCCGAAGGGGCAAAGCGAGGCAGTACTATGAGCGAATTACACCACCACTACTTCACGACTAAAATTGACGTGTCGAAGTTATCTATTCTATCACACCTCATTGCAAGCGTAGAGTTTGTAGTGACCGTCGAGCCCGGAGAGGATGAGTACTCCGAGTGGGAAATCCACGAAGCCCTCGATGAGAGAGGCAGGGTCATTGACCACACTGGTTTCTACGACAATTGGATAATCAATCGGGAGATGCAGAATGATGTAGAGAACGAGATGTCTGACTTCGACTACGACGAACTCCGCGAAGACGCTGAGATGCCGGGCTCTTGCATGGCCAACCACCACTTTCTATAGGAGGTAAGCATGACTAACCAAGATTACTTCTGGGCTGGCCTACTCATTGGCGGCTCGCCCTTCGTCTTCATGTTCCTCTATACAATAGTGGGGATAATGTGAGTAGTGATGACTACTCGGCAGTACAACGGACGCGCCCTGCCCCTCTGATGCACTCACAGTATTGCAGCACAGAGGCGGCAGGGTATCGTCACCCCTACTGGAAGCACCTACCTCCACCCCGCTCCTGTAACATCAGCAAGCGCAGGTATCCTAAAGTCCAGGTGCCCTGCTACGATGGGCACCTACGCCCTTGGGTGGCGGACTACCTCACCCCGTACCAACAGGACGCGGTCAACCGCGCAGCGGTCGAGAACAACTTCATGTTGTACTGGCCGTGCGGCGTAGGTAAGACTGTCGGCTCAGTGGCAGCGGTGGAGCAGTGGAGGACGAAGGGAGCACGAAGAGTACTGGCCGTGACGAAGGCTGGAACCCGTGCCCAGTTCCGCAGGGAGATAGAGAAACTCACCTACCACAAGGTGCAGATACTCAGAGGTCAGACACCTACTGACATCGAGGCTGACTCATGGGCAGTCATCTCGTGGGAGATACTTCCCTACTGGTTGACTACGCTTCAAGCGTGGCAGCCCGACGTACTGGTACTGGACGAGATTCATACTGGTAAGAACAAGAGCAGGTGGCAACGCCTCATCAATGAGGAAGGCAGACCTTATTGGAAACTCAAGGAGAACAGGGTGGCAGCAGCCTATGCCCTGTCCCGCCAGTGCAGGTACAGGCTCGGCCTCACGGCTACGCCTATAGCCAAGGACAGGTCAGACCTGTGGGGACAACTGGACTTCCTCGAACCGGATGGGTGGGGTAAGTTCAAGGACTTCGCCATGCGCTACTGCGATGCGGCGGAGAACAGTTGGGGTGGCCTGGACACTGGAGGTAAGTCGGAGAGCGTAGAGTTCAAGGCTCGGCTGATGACCATGATGTCTATCGTTGACCAGCGCGAGGCTGCCAAGCATCTACCTGCCCTGCGTACACAGACAGTGTACCTAGGTGCGGAAGACCAGTGCCGCCCAGTGGGTGGGTTCAAGAAGATATTCAGTAAGGCTGCTAAGTCTGGTGCGATGGCACTGCGTGAAGCCAAGTTGGCTGAGGCCGCATCCCGTAAGCGGGTATGGCTCAAGCAGGTAGTGGCTGAGGCTTGGGAGCATGACCAGAAGGTGGTCGCCTTCTTCGGTCGTCGTGAGATAGTCGAGAGGGTAGGGGAGGAGATGACCAAGGCTGCAGCCAAGGTCAAGGACAAGACCATCCCTGTCTTCGTGGCTCACGGTGGGTACACTGACAGTGCCCGTGACCAGGTACTACAAGACTACGTGAACCACGAGGGATCGTGTCTATTTGTAGGCTCCTATCAGGCGTTTGGTGAGGCTTACGACGGCTTCCAATGCACAGACCTAGCCGTGCAGGCAATGCTGCCTAGTACGCCCCGTGAGACAATACAGGCGCGAGGTAGGTTCAGACGGCTGGGAGGTAACGGATGCCTCATCCTCTACCCAGTAGCAGAGGGGACAGTGGATGAGCACATTGCCTCTGTCCTGTTGGAGAGGCTGGAGGATGTCGTTGATATCAGCGGGGACACAGACGTTGGTGAGCTCGTTAGTTCGCTGGGACTAGAAGATGCTGAGGATGAGATACTCGCCAGCATCCTTATGGATGAGATGTAATGCCAATCTATGAGTACAAGTGTAAGTGCGGAAACGCATTCGAGAAGTTGATGAAGATGAACGCGGATACTCCTCCGTGCCCTAAGTGTGGTGACCCTAAGCCTATCAAACAGGTAAGCGCAGGTTCGTTCTCACTGTCGGGTAGCGGGTGGTATCGAGATGGCTATGGCCTAAGACCTAATTCAAAGAAGGGAGAATAGTATGAGCAAGTATAGAACAGAGATGGAACAGAAACTAAAGCGTCATCCTTATGGGGTGCCTCGAGTGCAGGGGCACAACCAACGGTTGGTGCTGCTGTCTTTGGGCTGGGACTTGAGCCGGACTTGGAGACAGGAGGGGTTGACCAATAAGATTGGATGCTCCCGTGGCGTAGTGTGTAATGCAGTTAGTGCCTTAGAGGACAGAGGCTACGTCGAGAAGATAGCGGGAACTAGGGCGAAGAAGGGTAAGGTTCTACCCGCTGTGCAGGGTAGCAACCTAGCAAAGGAGTGGGTGACCGACCTTCTCAAAGGCATAGCCCTATCCTCAGAACAGCAGAGTTATGCTTCTATCTATCTCAACGCTCGACGTATCTTGCGGGGGCTTGGACGTAGGTATCCTGCTGCCTTCACGGTGCCAGACCTATCGGAAGAACTGGGCATGGGAGAGGAGTCTACTCGTAAGTTTGTTCGCGGGTTGGTAGACAAAGAGTTGCTCTACTCCAGCAGCAAGAAGGCTGCCGCGAGCAAGTACAGGATGACAGAAGAGGGGATGGCGTGGTATAGGGAGGACAGAATTAGCCGAGGGCTTAAACTATGAAAGACCAAGGACTGATGCTGATGGTACTGATTCTACTGGGAATCCTCGGGGCGGGAATGCTTATCCTACTCATGATGGAGGTGTCATAAGTTGCGCCATAACACCCGTATAAGTTACCTTACCTCCGAATAATAATAAGAAGGAGAAGAGCATGGCTATCGAATGGGCAGAACTTCTGGAGAGACTACACTCCGACCGGCTGATGAGTTCCCTACGGGAGTCCAAGTACTCCCGACTGTGGGAGTGGTATGGCGAAGAGAGTGGGATGGATACTCATGAGTTCCGTGAGTTCTGCTACTGGGCAAGAGCAAAACTGGGCGCGAACAAGAAGGTTGCAGAGTTAGGAGAGAGTCCCATCGAGGTCATCGAAAGAGACTCCGTAGACTATGCCCATGAGGTTGGCTACTACTACGATGAGACTAAAGACCTGTACATAGTACACCTCCAGTCGAAGAAACTACCCATGACTATCCCTGGAGATATGTGGCGGTCGATGCGACTAGCCTACTCCAACTGGGATGGTGCCCCATCCAGCGTGAATGAACTCACCCGTAAGTTTGGGCTGGCTCGGAGTACGGTGACCGAGTTGTTCCGCGCAATGGGAACTACTCATGACTCTTCGCCTTGGTCGGAGGAAGAGTTACACTCAACCGATGAACGAGAACTTGTGGAAGACCTCCTTCGCAGGAAGGAAGAGCGCGTACTGGTCAAGGCTGAACGTAAGGAATACCGGCGCGTCAAGAAAGATGCAGAGTCGTTTAGGCGGCTCGACCTGCTGGCCAGCCGCATTGCTGGTAGGTTCGGGGAGGTAGCACCTAGCCACAGTGTGCCTAGGGTACGCCTGGCACAGGCGGCGGAGCCTTACGCCTTGGTGGTTAGCCCTACTGACTTCCACTGGGGTAAGAGAGGCGAGAAGTATAACCGTAAGGTAGCGCAAGCACGGCTCATGAGTATCTCCGAGCGATTGCTCTCCCGCGTTAGTTCCGCCGGTGCCCCTGCTAAGGTGCTGCTCGCACTCGGTGGTGACGGCCTACACATTGACAACGCCCACTCTACCACAACACATGGTACTCCGCAGGACTGTGACGGCTCGCCCGAAGACTTGGCCTGGTCCTACGTTATGATGTGCCGTGACTATGTAGACCTAGTACGGCAGTTCGCACCCGTCGAAGTCTTCGTCATACCCGGAAACCATGACCGCTACTCCGCTACCCTAGTACGGGCAGCCCTAGCCGGATGGTTCTCCACTGCGGATGACGTGACTGTGTGTGAGTCGTATAGTAACCGACAGTACATCAAGTACGGCAACAGCCTAGTGACGTTCCTACATGGTGACGTAGGCAAGGTGAAGGACTGGCCTGCAATCATAGCGGGGGAAGTGCCCGTCATGTGGGGGGAAACAAAGTGGCGGTTCATCTTTACCGGCCATCTCCACACCGAGAGGGAGTTGCCTACTTACGGCAACGTCACTGTGTATAGGATGCCTAGCCTTGCAGGCAATGATGCATGGCACCAGCGTAAAGGGTACAAATCTCGCAAGGCTCTCATAGGCTATATGCTTTCAGAAGATAGAGGGGTTATTGGACAACACGCCGAACCCGTACTAGAGGAAGGGTAACGAATCGGTTATACCTTAATGAATTACGAGTCTAGGAGAACACAATGGCGGTAACAAAAGGCGGCTTCCGTCGCGCAGGCCAGTATAAAGTTAGTAAGGACACAGCAGTTAGAAGCACTATGATAGTAGATGTGACTGGTGGGACTGGCACCTTTTATGGAGTCGAGTGTGTCACAGGTGGTACTACTATTATGCTGCGCTTCTACGATGATACCTCTGCTGTAGCAGGAACTACGGTTCCGATCTTCTCATTTTTAGTTCCAGCCTCTTCTACATTCAGTGTGAATATCCCTGAGGGTATTCCCTTTACAAGCGGCTTATCGTATAACGCAACTCAGACTGACTCTGACCCTGCGACTACTACGAATCCCTCCCACGATTCCACCATCTACGTCTACACTACCTAGGAGCAACCTATGGCAATCATTACCTCCACCTACGGTTCAAGCTCTGTATCTAAACTCATCAGAGATACTGACTGCGACACCACCATTGAGCACGACATCAATGGAGGCGCAACAAACGTCCAGCAAATCTTCATTGACAACACAGTCAACGCGGGTTCAGCCATCTATGTGTTCCTATACAATGTCACAAGCGGCGTAACAGTAGGGACAACAAAGCCTCAAGCAGTCTTGTACTGCCCTGCCGCTAAGTCTAAGACATACATCTTCCCTAGAAACATGGTATTCGGAACAGGCCTTAGTGTCGCAGGTTCAACAAACTTCGCAGCGTCAGCCTTCAGCCCCGCCAATCCTGGGGCAAGCGTCAACGTAGCATTCTTTATCTCTGCCTAAGGGGGATGGAAACCCCTGACCTAAAGCCTTCGGCTCCGAGCTACGTTGAGAGGGCTGCTAGTTGGGCGAAGGGTGCGGGGATGTTCTCACTGGGGCTGCTCACAGGCACTGTGTACGGCTCGTTCATCTCAACCATAGTTGCTTACTATGTACTAAAGATAAACAACTAAGAGGGGGCGGGAATGGCAGATATTACGAAGTGTCTTGGAGAGGGGTGCTTGCTGAAAGCAGAGTGCCGCAGGTCTGTCGCCCCCTCTGGTCAGATGCAGAGTTGGGCTATGTTCGATAAGGTACGAGCAAAGCAATACGGCAGCGCACTCAAGTGTGATTTTTTCTTACCCATAGGAGAGCAGGATGATAAGAAGTAATAAGAGTTACAAGCCCGGTCACGGAAGGCACTTGCCTCCCCTACTGCAGGCAGTTCGTAATCTAGGCTACAAGGTCTATGAGTACGGGATGTTCGACCTCAACATCATAGGGGTGCGCAAGGAGGTGCGGGATAAAGTGTTCTGTGATGACCTCTATGTTGCCTACCTATACGACAGTATGTGGCGGATAGAGTTCTTCGAGTGTACGACAGTGCCTACGACGAAGTACTTGCTCAGTCCTGTCAACTCCAAGGGAGCAGCAGTTCTCGTACCCGGACAGTACTCCCAGTGCTACCGAGTGGGCAAGCACCGTGGCCGTCCGGCTCTGGTACAGGCGGCTCCGGTATATGTGGCTAGGGACGATGACCGTGACCCCACGCCCGAGATAGAAGGGAAGCACGTTGAGCAGGGAATGTTCGGGATTAACCTACATGATTGGAAAGGTGGAGAGAAATCTGCATCTGCCGGATGTCAAGTTCTTAGGGACGAAGAGGCTATGGAAAGGGTGCTGGCCTTATGCCAAGCACAAGTTGTTATTCATGGGTGGCACAACTTCACCTATACTCTTATAGAGGAGAAAGATCTTAGGAGATCCTCATGAACGCAATACTTATCTTTGTCGTGGAAAGTCTATTCAAACGCTTGTGGCCAGCAGTGCCAGAGAGCGTCATTATTCTCATCATCAACATCGTCACATGGGCTGCCTCTTTAGTAACCCAAGCTTCCGAGATGGACTCTACGGGCGAAGAGAAGAAACTTTGGGTGACCACTGAGATTACCAAGTTCATTGATGAGAACTTGGACACCATCCCTTACTGGTCAAAACTCAGCGAGACACAGCGCGACATGATTCTCTCGGGCATCATCGAGGTTGTGGTCTTTTTCGAGAAGTCAGGTAAATAACAATCGCGGGTATACCCCGCACTGGAAGGCAATATGTACAACGATGGAATCCACTATGGAGTAGTATGGCTTGAGGTTTTTGAAGCCTTTGTCGCAGGCTCTGTGCTAACCGGCATGATGCTGCTAGTCGCTGCCGCCCTCATGGGGCTGGGGGTGATGTGATGGCAGGCAAACTTATAGACCGAGGCCCATCCCGCAAGGGGTGGCACTGGCATCAGACCTTCATGGTCTGCCCAAGGCTCTGGGCATTGCACTACCTCGAGCCCGACAAAGAGAAAGAGCCTCGTAAGATGAGTGACCCACTCGTCCGTGGTACTCTGGTACACTGCGGCCTAGCCCATGTGTACAAGCGGATTCAACTCACAGCCCAAGGCCGCGAGGCAGATGAGTACATGAGGCCTTACTCTGCCATTCGCGCCCTCGCTAAGAAGGAGACTGCTGCATCCGGTGACCCCATCTGGGAAGATTGGTCGGAGCGGTGTCAGACTATCATCACACACTACAACGTCACATGGGGAGATGATACAGACTGGGAGATTCTCAACGTAGAGGATGAGATAGAGGTCTACATCGAGGACGCAGGACGTAAGCACCTGTACACCCAGCGTCCAGATATGGTTGCTCGTCGTCGTAGTGACGGTAAGGTTTACATCTGGGATCATAAGTGTGTGGCTGCCCTGCATCGCAGCGGAGCCAGACGACAACTGTCGGGTCAGTTCCTAGGCTACCGTGTTCTCGGCCAGTCTATCTGGGGCGAGGAGTTTGGGGGAGTGATGCTCAACCTAGTCTCGTTCGACAACAAGACCGGCAAGGTCGCTACTCGCAGGGAGTACGTTAAGGCTGCACCCTTTGGTGACCAGCAGTTCACCCGTACTATCAAGTGGGCGAACCGTGCTATCGAGATGTTCAAGAAGACTGGGCTCCCTGCAGCCGAATGGCCTGGGGCTCACACCGAGTACTCTTGCTGGAGGTACAACTCTCCTTGCGAGATGGCGCACGTCTGTAACTATGGGCCTACGTTATGAGTCGGCTTCGTGTGGCCACCACACTGGGTCGGCTGTTTCTACAGGTACGCCCTGATTGGAAGAAGCTGAATAGCAAGAGGGGTCGAAATTGACATCAATACAATCAGACATCGTGGTGAAACTCCACGAGAAGAATGACCCCCACCACCAAGCAAAGACCGCTATGGCTGCTCCTAGTATGGATACGATAACACCATACTCAAGTGAGGTTGCGCCTTCCTCTGAAGATGTGAACTGGGACATAGTTAACTCCATGAGGATATGCCTCCATTACCTCAAGCATAGAGAAGTACAAGCATTAGCCCAATCTTTGCCGTACCTTTTTGTATACAACCGTACACTTTTCAAAGAAGTTGTTTGCGGATTTACTGACCCCGCCATATCTGTACTTCAGCAGTGGCCTGCCGCTGACTCTGATAAGACACTTACCAATAACATTAGACGCTCAGACGTTTAAGGAGAAGACATGAAAGGAAGGATTGACCCCAAGAGTTTCTTGGGTTGTGTGTATGGCCCTCAAGGTTCCGGCAAGACCCTCGGAGCATTAAGAGCGTTTCCCACCGGAGTGTTCGTTGCTGCCCCTGGCGCACTTACTACTCAGCAATGGCTTGGCATTGAAGTCAAAGCCTTGGAAGCCAAAGGTGTTATCGAGGCTACTAAAGTAGTCCGCGCAGCAGCAAAGAAGAACTTCCCTGCTGTCGTCTTCGATGACTTTAACCTCCAGATTGATTATGAGATACGCCGTATACGTGGCATCAAGACTGGCTGGGCTCAATGGAATGAACTCGCAGACCTTATCATGGACTTCCGAGATGCTTGCCTTGAGTGCCCCTCACTAATCTTCTTAACGATGCACGAACGCCCACCCGTCATCAAAGAGAAGAAGGGGTCGATGGTCACAGTACCGGGCCAGCCGCTTGTGCCGGGCTACGACCTCACCAACAAGTTCCCCTCTTACTTCAGTTACTTGGCACACGTCGTGCCTAGTGACGAGCCGGGCTGGCCGTTCTTACTCAACACTATGGCCTCAGTGGACTGGTTGGCTAAAGACCGCACGGCCATTGGCCTTCCGGGTAAGGTGCCTATGAACTTCGGAGAGGCTCTCCGCGTTGCAGGGATGGACTTGCCTCGGCCTGCTGGCCTTGAGTGGATGGAAGAGTCAGTCGAGAAGATTGCTTGTGACGCAGTACCTCTGCTCAAGTCTAACGATGACCTCAAGGTATTCCTCAAGGAGTCTGCTAAGGAGCTATCCTCCAAGATAGATAACAACCGCCACATCCGGTGGACTATCGCAGATGCCCTTGACCGCGCTTATCTTAAACAGGCTGAGACTGACATGGTGGATTCGTTCATCGACTTCATGGCCGCAGACGTAGAGGTGGAAGATGAGTTCTAAGTTAGTAGCCCACGTTACAGTAGCGATAGATGGGGAGGGCGCGGGTAGCGTGATTCACATTAGACCTCTCACCACAGCGGGAGACACCTTTGTCCTAAAGGGCGAGGCGGTTCAACTGCTAATACTTTCCGAGGAATCCTCCGAGGAGAACCGGCAACTTCGGTTGCCATTTGACAACACTCAGACGATAGGACAATACGATGGATAAATTTGAACTCAACTTTGGTATGACAGATGACAAGGGGGATGCAGTCCGCCCGCAAACCGCTCAGTTTAAGGTAAAGCAGGAGGGTGTGTTCCGTTGCAAGTCCACCTCTTTTGAGCCCTACACTAGCAAGGCAGGCAACCCCCGTGCATGGCTCTCTCTCCAAGTCCAAGAGGCTGGGATGGAGCATATGTTCATCACCGTCAACATGGGAATCCCTAATGCAGAAGACACCTCGATGGGTGCTCGTCTGCAGTTGGGGGAGATTGCAGGGTTCTTCGGTTCCGCAGGCATTAGCCTCGATAAACTGAAGGGTAAAAAGGGCTTCACTGTGAAGTCCTTCTGCGACAAGGTGGTTTACTGCCATCACATCCCAGGCACTAAGGACAGCTACGCTGAAACCAAGTGGATCTCAGAAGCACAGCACAAGGCTCTTCGCCCTGTATTCGCTGCGAAACCTGCAACCACTGGTGTCACCGTTACTGATTCTGGTAACAACGAGTCCAACGACAGCGATCCTTTAGACGGATTGTAGGCTGCTACGCAACCTGCCCCATCTCCTTCACGGGAGGTGGGGTTTCTTTTGGAGGACTTATGCCGACTAGACCTGACTACTATTCTTGGATAATAATACTCGCTGCCTTCATCTACATGATTGCCGCCGTCTGCACTGGAGACTTTAGATGAAGCACCCCCTTACTCGTAAGTTCTTTCGGGTTATTGGCGAGATACCCGTGGACACCCAACTTCAGCCAGACGGCAAGTGGTTAGCGGCTGCCTCGTACTGGTGCTATCGGAATGTTCGGATGAAGACCGTTCACGCCTCGGGAGATACGGAACTAAAGGCTGTCAAGGACGCACTCAAACTAGCAGGCTTGGCCTTGCATTAGGAGACAACATGAGCAATGAAGGCAACTGCGCTCGCTGTGACATATGCCCCCTAAAGGCAGACCTAGAGAAGAGAGGCACATGGGCGAACCCTGTGTTGGGACAGCACCCTAAGAAGGCTAGTGCTATCATCGTAGGCGACTTCCCCGGTAAGCACGAGGTTATTTTAGGTATGCCGTTCGTCGGCCCTAAAGAGACTGAACTCCACGATGCGCTAGAGGAGGCGGGGGTAGACCGTACCGATGTCGCGATGACTTATGTCGTTGCCTGCCGCTACCACGCGGATGATGTCAAAGGCTTCAACGCCAAGTTACGCAACAAGAACCGCTTCCGTAAAGGACGCAAGATGAACCTGCTCCCCACCCCAGAGGAGTGCTGTGCCCCAAGGCTCAGAGCAGAGCTAGAGCCCTACAAGAACCGCATACTCCTAGGGAGTGCCGCTAAGTTAATGCCAGGCCGCCCCTCCCTGATGGATGTAAGAGGAGGCCCCACTGTTATTGAAGTCTATGATGGTGAGGACATTAAGGTGCTGCCTACTGTTGGAGTACGCCTCGTGGCTATGGCTAAGATGTGGCGGTGGGTATTCCGCTCAGACATCAAGAAGGCTTTCCGGTACTTCGATAACCGCCTCGAGTGGGTGGAGCCTGAGATAGTCTACACTCCCTCGGCTGCCCAGTTACAGGAGATATTCGATACACGCTGGCATCCAGACAAGAAGCCGGTACTAGCCTATGACGTTGAGACTGACGGACTAGACCCGTGGACTGCTAGGCTAAGGTGCCTGTCTATTGCGGACGAAGACTTCTCTGTCGTCGTGCCCTTCCTATCTATTGACGGCAAGACTAAGTTCTATCCACCTAAGGAGCTAGGTAGAGTCAAGAGCATACTGCGCTGGTTCTTCGTACAGGAGGGCATACGCAAGTATGGCTGGAACAGCGGGATGTATGACCGTGCATCCATCGAGGCTAACTTTGGTGTGACCCCCGCCCCTCACATAGATGGTATTCTACTGCACAGATTGGGATGGCCTGAGAACAGGCACAACCTATGGTTCGCAGGCAGCACCATGACCGATGCCCCTGCGTGGAAGTCGGAACACGCGGCTACTGGGGCAGGCTCTGACATGGAACTCTGGGTGTACAATGCTCGAGACTCTGCAGTAACCAAGAGGGTACTCGCCCCAATGCTGGCTAGAGTGCGCGGAAACGGCCACTACGGCTTGTATAAGAGGTTCGACGACCTCCAGTCCATCTGCTTCGGAATGCAGCGTCTAGGGCTGCGTGTGGACGAAGAGAAGCGTCAGGAGTGGGAGGCCAATCTCGTTGATGAGAGTTCCCGACACTTCGCTGAGATAAAGCAGATGGCTCCGAAGTTGAACCCCAACAGCCCAGTGCAGTTGTCTAAGTTACTGTTCGACAAGTGGGGCCTACCTGTTCAGGACATTACCGATGCGGGTGAGCCCTCCGTGGCGATGCCCTCCCTGCGCAAGTTACTGTCCAACCCTCTACTGGATGATGAGCAGCGAGCCTTCCTCAACCACCTACGCTTCTTCAAACGGGCAGACAAGATGCTTGGCACCTTCGTCAGACGGTGGAAGCCTGGCACGTTTGACTTCAAGAAGAACCAGTATGTATGCACACCGGAGGGTTACGTTCATCCCAACTACAACGTCACCGGTACTGTAGGCTGGAGGTTCAGTAGTTCCAACCCCAACTTCCAGACGGTGCCCTATCGCCTGCGAGACTGCTTCATTGCCCCAGAGGGTAAGGCTCTAGTGGGGGCAGACATGGACCAACTGGAACTCCGTATGATGGCTGCGCTTGCAGGGGCAGACTACTACCTCGACGCATTCGAGAACAACACCATCGATGCCCACAACCTATCAGGGCAGTTCATCTTCGGTGACCAGTACTGGAAACTGGAGGGTGCCCCGCGTGACCAGAGGGAGAAGGGGACAGGCCAGTTCAAAAAGGTAAGGGATCTTACAAAAACCTTTGTGTACGCTGCGCTCTACATGGCGGACCCTCCGACCATCCACTCTATCATCACCAAGACGGAGGACGCAGAAGGCAACCTCATCTACCTCAAGAAGAAACTTAAGGAGGTTGCAGCCATGCATCGTAAGTGGCTGGGCGGAGCCAGTGAGTTCAAGGTCTTCTGGGATAAGTGTATTAAAGATTACAGAAGGCAAGGCTACATTGCAGACCCGGTCTGGGGCCTCAAGAGGTTCTTCGAGAACGGCGAAGACAAGAACGCTATCGTCAATTACCCCGTCCAGTCCTCCGGTGGAGCGGTAGTTCACCAAGGCATGATGGACCTAGTGCTGGGCAAAGAAGTTAATGGACGGCGCGAGGCTCCTCCGCTACCCTTCAACTACAAGGAAGGCACCGGCATCATCAATCAGATGCATGACTCTGTACTCTTCGTCGTAGACGAGGATAAGGCGGAGTGGGCTAAGGAAATAATCACTGACACACTGACACGAAGGATAGAAGGTATCCCCGTAACATTCACAGCAGAAGCCGAGATAGGTAAATCTTGGAAGGAGACTTGATATGAAGGCAACACAACTAATAACTAACCTCACCCGAAGTGCCTCAGCCGCCTACGCGATTGCGGATAAGATGGTCGTTAGCGGCCCTCCCGCTTCGGGCAAGACAACAATCATTCACGCCATACAACTGGCGTTAAGCGGTGAGGCTCACGAGTTCGGAGCACGGGATGCAGCTAAGGCCAAGCGAATGGTCATGTCTCTCAAGCACCCTCAAGCGGCTAACGCCCACTCTATCCTGCACTTCGATGAGGGCTCGAAGGCCATGTGGAAGGACGGTAAGCGTGAAAACTGTAGTCCACCTTACAGATTCATTGTACCGGAGATTTACAGTTTCATGGCTTCATCTCCCATTAAGTTCTATACGTTCCTGTACCAGAACCTATTACCTCAGGAAGACGCTGAGAGGCTCCTGAGTGACCTTCGGGGGGAGTTAGCGACCTTTGTGTCGCGTATGCCACAGGAAACGGCTTACGACCGCTTCTTCGCGGCTACGGATATGCTGGGCTCATTGAAGAGAGAGGCATCTACCAAGGTCAAGAACCTAGAGATTGCCATAGATACTATTGATGAGTTCGATGAGTTCTCTCAGAACCGCCCCCTGTTGCTAAAGCGTCGGGCGGCTGAGGTAGACAAGGGGGACCAGGCTAAGAAGCTCCTAGCCGAGGCTGTACACACCATGTCAGAGAACTGCCGGACTTACTTGAATCATGCAGAGGAGGCCATCAACAGTTACCTCAAGCCTATTGAAGGTGTGCCTGATTTAACCGTTCGCATTGAGGCAGGTAAGGCTCCTACCATTGGGAGGTGGCTACATGATAAGGTATTGGTGCCTGCATCTAGCGGCTCTGAGACTGCTCGTATCGCTGCTGCTATTGGGTGCGCCATAGCGGAAATACAGCAGGAAAGAAGAATTGCTGTGGTGCTTCCAGACCGAGGATTGACCTCAGAGGTGGCGGCTGGCATAGCGAAAGGCCTATCTCGCGCCCCCTGCATGGTGATTATCCAGACCTGTGAATGCAAAAAAGCCTTACCAAAAGGCTGGGCACACGTTGCCCTGCCGCCTAGAGAGCGTTAGAAGAGAAGAGACTAGGGGTTCGTGGGCGTTTTCCTGCCTTCCCGCTCACTCGAGCCCCTAGTCTTTCTCTTCCTCTGGCGGAGGCTGATTCGCGTGCTCTTCTTCTGAGAACCTTAATGCTTCTGACCCCGTACTGAAAGATGGGTAATTCTCTAATCCCTGTTCTTTTGCTACAGCAACGGCCTCATCTGCTGAAAGTTGCTTACCATCAACCATTGATGGGATCACGAAATGCCTTCCATCCATCTCAACCGTCGTAGTCTTTACATTACTAAATGTCCCATCATCGTTTTTAACAAGGGGGTGTTCGGTTGGGAACATATTCTTTTGAGGCTCTATGAACGGCGGACCAGTGTGCTCTTCTTGCTCCTCTACAGGACCTAAAGGCTCCAAGTCCTCAT
>Ga0098052_1000809_pt1 | contig 19740 bp, 8 predicted proteins | sample 15_taG_FD_81591 | JGI IMG/M metagenome (GOLD analysis project Ga0098052, IMG submission 81591) | Marine viral communities from the Subarctic Pacific Ocean - 15_ETSP_OMZ_AT15312 metaG | ecosystem: Environmental > Aquatic > Marine > Oceanic | place: Pacific Ocean | collected 2015-01-18
CTGCATGCTGCCTATACACATCAATTTTTTCTCTCATCATCAAGGTACCCGATGGAAAAAGTAGCTTTCCTGCACCGTCGGGACCTCCAGACTTTGCGTCTGTCACAGTTGATCCCGTCTCATAGAGGCCCACAGTCATATCAAAAAGTGGATTTGCAGTCTGAAGTGTAAAGTCCTGATCGTATACTGTCTGGTAAAGAGAAGACGTCACGCCCGGGCCGACGCCCCCAGTGACAAATACTTGATATGTTCTTCTAGTAGTAGATCCCGAAATATCTTCCTGAATTATATCAACTAACTGATTAAGACTCGTTCTTCTTGTCTTAATGTCTTCTGGGTTGATTCGCTTAAAGCTTCCGCCTGTCAGCAGTGCCATTATATTGTCTCCTGTTTTCCGTTACTATATATTAAGCTTTGCTATGATAACCTTAATATCTTTTCTTAGCCCTGACTGATCTCCGATAACGCTAACAACAGTGGTTACTTGATTCGGATCGGAATAATCTCCAAACTGTGCGAATGTCGTGCTGTCGGTCATGGCAGAAGATCTGCTAAGTGTGACATCTACTGAAGCTGCATTTGTTGCCGGATCAGTAGATGACTTAACTTGTGTGTACGCGGCAATTCTAGTATTGGCTTGAGTGCTTACCTTAACAGCTGAGCCGACTACACCTAAAAATCTTTCGTTCGCCATAATTGTATAAGTTTGATCAGTCAATCCTGCGGGAACCGCTCCTGTTCCGACAGTCTGCTTGAAGGACAGTGACATGTTGCCCGCACCTGAAAATTTTACTGTATTTGATCCATACGTCGCCTCGGAGAGGACTTCATTTCCGGAGTTTGCGGTAAAGGTCATTGACGGTATCACGCTCACAATCGGATTTGGCAATGTTATTAGCCTGTGTTTTAATGCCTGTGATGAGTTAGTCTGAGCTTCGAAAATTGGTGTGTTCTTTGAAATCTTTTCTTTCCCAACTGTTCTTCCAAATTTTCGTATGTGTGTGTAGTCAACTTCGTCGTCGCCTAAAGAGAAAAATGCTATCTTAAAAGATCCTTGGTTTTCCGCCAAAAGTCGCCGGCCGTGGTCTGTCAGTACAGCATCAATTATGATGTTGTTAGTCGAATGATCTAAAAATCCCATTTTACACCTCTGTGTTAAGTATATTGTTCGCTAGCGTTCAGTAAATAGCATGTTTTGTCAATTGATGTTACACGCTACCCTGATCTGAAATCGTTTATAATGATTTCTAAAGAGTCGTCTTTTTGTCTATCTAAATTGATAAAGTGCATCTTATAAATAATGTTGTCATTTTTAAGTCCCAAAGCAGTATAGTCCTGGAGGCCTTCGGCACCGCCTGGGCCGTCCTGATATATCTCACAGTCTGGGTCTAAATATATTTTAACCCTTTGCTTTCCGCTTGATTTCATCACATCCTGTGTAAATGTCCGGACATTGGAGTTTCCCTCTTTGATCGGATCTACAAAAAAATTAGGATACTGTTTTGGTGCGCCCGATCGAGATATATCTGTCAGATCGATCTTGTTAGTACTTTTATTAAATTTTACTCTTGTCTGCGCACTATAGCCCGATGTCAGACCGTGGGCATCGATAGCGGCAATAGCATATATCGCGCCATCAGTAGACTTCCTGGAAAACTGTGTGTCTTCAAAAAATGTAGTAACTCCACTGCATTTATAGACTTTGTCTACTTTTTCTCTTCTCATAATTTTGCCAACTGAATCGTCAAAATCAAGTTCTGCGATGCACGTAAAAGGTTCATAAATTGTGCTTCTTTTAAATATTTGAAAATATTTTGTGTCCCTTGATCTGCCGACCGGATACTGCCATGTTATGAATAGGCCGCGGCCTCCTTTATAATTGAACTTATAGAAAACACCGTCAGGTTCGTTCGGAGGTATTCTTTCTACGCAAGAAACGTACACAGGCTCCGAGGGCTTACTTGCATAATACTGACGCATTGTACGGAATTTTTCAGTTGTTAAATCATAATCAAAAAAATCTCTCATGAACACTGATCGAATTGTGTAGTAGTAGCTTCCTCCGTATTTTATAGCTGTATCAATCAGGCTATTGTTGGAGCCACCATCTACATAAAACCTTTTTTGCGGAGAATCTAGATTGATATCTGAATTGGCTGGAAATCTATCTACTATGTACCCTATGTGAAGAAATTTAGAAGAAGGGATTCCGTCCTGCGCATCTTTGGTGTTCTGTTTATCATTAACGATCTTGGCCTTGAGGCAGGGTGTCTCTAAAAGAGAATTTACACTTTTCATCGAATTATCAAAAGTATGAAATGACTGTTGTGTATTTTCTAATGGCAGCTTCAATTTATTATTTGCATCTGTCTTGTTGGTATAACTAAGAAGAGACCGATGACTCATGCTGGTCCTTGCATGATTTGAAGCAGCGTATTGAATCATTCTTCTATCATAATCTATGTCCATCAAATAGGATTGTGCCTCATCAAGAAATGATGGCTCCATAATCTCACCAAAGTCATTGACTCTGGGGATTTCGGCCGGGGAGTTCATGTCTAAAAGATCAAGGAGCTCGGTGTAAAAGTCGGTGAGCGAAGTCTCAGATTTGTTTGCCAACCAGCCATAATAAGAGGCCCAGTTGGCCCGTTGCGTGTTGGTCGCAGCGTACATGAGCGTCCCGTTGACGGTGGGTCTCCAATACGCCGCTTGTGAGCCGATCATCGCAGCCAGATGAACCTTATTTATTAGCCGCTCTTTTAGTCTTGGGTCAAATATCTTAATTGAGGTATCAAAAATAGAAGAGATCTCCTCCTCATAAATAATTTCATGGTCATTATCGAAGTGTTCAATGGAGTCATTTTCAATCTTAAAAGGTTCAACAAGCAATTCATTGATACCATCGGCGACAGGAGGCTCCCAAAATAATTCAACTACTCTGGGCGCTCTCCTATGTAACGAGTCAGCAGAAATTAATGTTCCGTCGCTATCAATTAATAGCTTATCACCTTGATCGTCATAAAGGTATTCACCGGTGGATTTATCCCTGTTGTAAGATGTTCCACCGAATCGCTTATTATAACCTCCCGCGGTGTCTTCGACTACACTCTCATCGGGAACAAAATAATTATAGATAAAATTTACGCTAACATTTGCAACGTTTGGTATCTTGACCTGGACAAAAAATCTAGATGCAATTTTAATATACTGTTCAGGGTCGCCTATCATCTTTCCATCCTAACATCATCTAAGTCTCATTCATTTCCCAGCTTGGTGGTGACTGTTGCTTTAAAACTATCAATTGACACATAGCCGTCTTGGATGTCGGACCTCAGAGAAGCCATTGTTTGGCCTTCGTTTACGCCCGACTTCGTCAGCGCGACTGATGACATGCTGGTCCCGGCTTGCCATTGGAACGACTCCGGACGTGAGAGATCGGTTGTGTGCACCGCGAGCACGTTATCAAATATACCTGGAGCAAAAACTGCACTGTCAATTGACGATGCTGCAGGGAAATATGTGTTAAGAAGAGCACGTATTAATAAAAATATCTTTTGAGTAACAACAGGCTGCTTGAAATAAGTTGTAAGACCTTCTCTCACCAGAACTGGAGTAAGCGCTTTATCTATTTTTTGTGTGCTTTCTGTGAGACTCACAGGATCATCGATCTGGGCATTTATACTTGCTGAGTGACTTTTATCTTCAACAAACAAACTATCGATGACCTCTGCTGAATTGATTGTGGCAGTGCTGTCTCCCAAAAAAGTTAGTCTGAGGGCTGAAGCGCCGTTTATCAAATCTATACAACCTATTAAATCTTTTCTACTATACACCTTATGTTGATTGAAAGATAAGTGTTCAGCGGCCACAGAAAGACCGGTTACTCGCTCGACAATATATGTCAAAAGAAAAGACTTTAGGCATGATTTTAATATTGATCTCATTTTGCCGTGGTCGGTAGACATTCCGATCAGGACGGCTCCCAGGGTGGAAAAGGTACCCCAACCGCTTGGAATAAGTCCCTGTATATTCTCCACATTGAAGATGACTTTTTCCACCAATCCATCGAGTGATACGGGAGGGGGGCCGGCCCCGGCATCCAACTCGCTGACTGTTGGATTTTTCATAGCAGATATAATTGTATCTTTTTGAACTGAGACGCCTGCATTAAAAATAATCGGTTCGAGGTTTGATTCATAATCAAAAAGACTAGTAAGTTCTGTGTCTTTATCAAAATTAATTTCGTATTCTCTCCGAGGGGTGACACCAGTAGAAGAGACTCGAGCGTCTTTGTTAATTGCCCTTATAATTTGACCCTGGACGAGCGAGGTGGGAAAGCCCAAGAAGACTATATTGTGTTCACGATCATCAGACTTCATCTCGTCTAACAACATTTTTGCAGCTTCATCAATATAACTGTGATATGTAGCTGTCACGTTGCCGGCTTTTTCGTGGCCCTGGGCTGTGGTGCCATCTTTATTTTCCTTCTCCCAGAGATCCGTGTAATGGGCATCCACTATTTCACCGAGTCGTTGTTTCGCATACCTGATCTGTTTACGAGAGCAGTGCTTGATAAAATCTTGAATTATAGGGGTTGCGAGGCGTGAATCGCTCACTGCCTCTTGAAATCCGTCGACGAGAGATGAGAAGTGAAACGGGTCAGTGTCCCACTGCATATCGATGAGTCCGGATTCGCCGGTCTTGAAAAAATCACCTGTCATTGTACGCTTGACTAGGCTTAGAATAGATCCGGCAGGATCGAACCCTATTGCAATTGAAGAAATTTCTCTAACACAATGCCGTGCAGCATCGTATAAGTCCATAAGAGATAATTCTGGACCCAATGTGATGTCACCAGTATTGGTTTCATTTCGTGCTTCAAAACTTAACTCCGAGTACGCTAAGTCAGCAACCAAAGCCTTGTTATTGAAATGTTCCATTACAGATTCCTTAAACGAGAGAAAATTATCAGGAACGATCAAGTCAGTTCTGGTCTCGGCTTCTTCCATGAAGTATCTTGCTGAAGAGAGGAGTTCTTGCAGCTCGAAGATAGAAATTTTTGATTCTGCGTGGAGGGTGAGAGCCTTCGTGAGGTTGGACCCGTCGTGGTCGTCGTCGGTGACTATGAAATTGCCTCCGGACGAAGGGGTAAATTCGTCGAATCCTCCGATTGCAAACTTCGGCATAAGATACCAATAATGTAATTTCCATTCCTCCATATCATGATATCCCACCTTGCCCCCGTCGGCGCTTTCCACGACGTACTTCCCCTTCGAGTGGCTCCAGGTGCCTCCCAAAAAACTAGTCTGCCAGTCGATCCCTACTGAGTTCTGGTCAGCATGCTCGCTGGCGACTCGAGATACAACGACGTCGCCCTTTACAAGGGAATTAGCAATAAACGTGACCATCTCTAAAATTAATGCAAGCAACTGAGCCCTATCCATTCCGTTGGCAGCAGTACAGCCGTCGAGGAACGCGTCGGAGCCGCCGAACTGGGAAGCGGCTGAACTGCAGGCATGAATTTTTTCCTCAATTTCGTCCGCTAGCGTAATCATGAGGTTCATCGCGTTGTAGGCCTGTCCACTAGCGCCGAACACACCATTGATAAAGTCATCTCCGGTCGTCACGCCGTCAATGCCTACGCCCGTATCCTTAAAGGTCGTGGCCTCGAATTGAAAGTCTGCTGCGGTTACACCGTATCCCATCCTTGTGGTCAGAACATTTGAAAGACATTCAAAAAATTCTGGTATAGCGCCGGCGCCAATGATGTTCAGATCATCTTCTGGCCATGGGTCGGAGGCTACCGATCCTGTTGACGTCGAGTAGGCGACGAGGTCCTGAAGCATATCTCCGGGTGTGTAATTATAGCCGGTGGCGAACTGCAGGTACATCATACTTTCGAAGAAAAAGTCCCGCCAAAAAAGCTCATTATAATTTAAACCAGGGATTTCTTTAACAATCAGCATCAACGAGTTGGTCGGTACGGTCTGGCCGGCATTCAGCTCGTCCAAGGTCATCGAATCAACACCATAGGCTTTTCGAAATTTGTGGCCGGCGTCGATGGCACACATTCTTCGAAGATAAAACTGTTTAAGTGTAGTATGAGAATCAGTCTGTAGCGGGTCGGTCGATGTCTTGAACATCTTGGTAAAAGTAATCAATTCCAAAGCCGCTCTTCGATAGAAGTGCTGGTTCAATCCCAGGGCATCCGTTTGCTTGGTGGCAAGACCGAGCAGAAAATTTACAATTTGGAGGGCGCCCGAAAGGATTCCTAGGCTAGAAATGTGGCCGCCCTGGTCAGGGGATATACCTTTGAATTGAACCTTGCCGAGCTCAGAGATAACACGTTCTATTTGCTTATATTCGACTCCCATGGGAGCAAAGGCATCTTGAAAAATTTTTATATTATCCTCTAAGTCGTACGTTCCACCATCATTCAATTTATTTAAAAATAAATCCTTAAGTGAGTTTGCCCCGGCTAGCCTATCTACACCGTCGAGTTCGTCATCAGCTGCATCAAATGGCTCAAAGAACATGAAGCGTGACCCTTGAGGGTCTCCAGGTGTCGGTCTTACTAATAAAGAAGTTAACGGTTGAGGCTTATTTGAGACCTTCGGGAGCAAAGCGACCGACTGGTAGTTCGTGTCGTAGATTTCGTCTGTTCCAAAGACAAATGAACCCATAGTCTGACGTCCTGTAGTTCCTGTGTTGCCGCGGCGAGAAAATACTCTGCCGAGCTTGCTCACGTTGAGCACAGCCTTCGCGGCTTGTTTGCGATCGATATCTTCGGGCTGGTCACTGCCGGGGGCTTGAAGATTACCTAGGCCCGTAGAAAGTTGCATTTCTCTACCGATAATGCTGCACAAATACGCTAGCGTGTTTCCAGTTGTCAGCTGGTAAGTCCCAAACGGGACGATGTGGCTGAGCGGGTTCTTCCATGATGAGCCCGGGCCGCCAAGGCTCCCGTCGATCAGATCTGGTCGAGAAAGTGGGCCTATGACATCTTCATACGTCATGGGTGTTCCGGCTTGCGGCTTAAATATCTGGTCTAGTGATTGAAAATGCTTTAAGACAGACGTAGCACTAAAGTACTGGGTCAGCTTCTGGGGACCATAGCCCAGCAAAGTATCAGAAGGGTTTCCTCCGGACTTCGGCGACGACGTCACCGCGGCATGCCTGTAATTGCTGGGTAGCCCTAAGGCTCGCTGGAAGAATACTGGACTCACACCATAATCCATGGCAATTTGTGCTTCATACATTGACTGATACAGCAAACAGCTCAGGGTCTTTAATGCCAAGGGCTCCCTAAACTCTGGGCCGCCCACGATGTTGGCAAGATCAGAAAGAATCATAGGCTTAATGCTCGAGCCGTACATTCCTGGATCGCTGCCGTGGACGTGCCAGTAGTTGTGATCATACATGTGCTGTCCCCTTGCAGCAGCATTCTGGTCGAACATCCAGTGCGAAGTGTCCCAGGCCGTTTGCACGGTGTTAATCAAATGACCCTTTGAAAGAAAGACCTCAAACCCCTCTTTTAGCGTCTGGTACTTAGAGACAATATCCAATAAATTTTCTGAAGCGTCGAGCTCAGCATTTATCTTCTCGTGGGTATCAAAAACAAATCGCTTCCACTTGTTATCACTTGGTGCGACTTCGTACTTGGACTTAAACCTTTTAAATAGCTGGTGTACGATCGCTCTGTCTAGACGGTCCTCATAAGATCTAGCTTTAAGCACCAATTTAATTCTTTCGATCTCGTCTTCTGTTAGAGACATTGATAATATTTTTTGAATTCTTTTTAAATTTAAATGTCCGCCAGTGCCAGTGGGTGTCCCAAAATGAAATTCATCAGGATCATTTGATTTGCACATGTATTCTTTGTCAAGAATTACTGCTTTTATAGCTACGTTACCGTATCCATCGACACCATCTTCAAACGCAGTAGAAAGTTGTGACTTTATAACATCATTGCTACTGTTGGATACATCTTTTTCATCAATTGCCATAATTCTTACGCTCTAAAATGTCCCTTTAAAAGGCCCACCGGTCGGTATAATATCTATTAGCTTATTCTTGATAGGTCTCGAATCCAAAGTAGTCTCGGTGCTTATAACATGAATAACACTAGCCTGGGAAGGTGAGTAAGGAGTAAATTTAACTAATTTTAGTTCATTAGACTTTGGCCCTAACGTAAAATTAGTATATTTTGCTCTAACATAATAAATTTTTGTGCCTATTTCACTAATATATTCGTGATCAGTATACACAAATGTTCCCGGAGAACTACCGTAAGCACTTTTTGAAGCCGGAGAGGACACTGTCTGGATTACTGTCTCTTTTCCTTGATACACACAATAGACATAAAAACAGTCAACTTCCAATAGCGCGCTTACTGGGATTGACCATCTTAAAAGATACCCGGAATTAGAAAGTGACGCTCCCAATAGATTCGGCTTTGGTTTATCGTCGAGTGGCGTCACATCTATGGTGACTTCTTTGCCCGTATCACTTGACATAAGAAGGCTTTTGTTTCCTGGGTTGAATGCTTCCTGCGAGCTAGGCAGAACTCCTGTCATTTTTGTTACATGAGATTTAAATGTCTTGACTGCATTCCGAAAGTCTTGGTCTGTGTGATTTCCTTCTTGCAAATCCGCACCAGAAAGCGCAAAAGAAGATTCGATATTCATCAAAGCCAGCTTAAAGACGTATCGATACTTTTTGTATGGGCTAGCAGACACATCAATAAACGCTTTATTGGGCTCTGCGTGACCTATCAACTCTCTTTCTCCGGCAAAACAGTCAATTCTGTCTACTAAGAAGAACGCCGCATCAGTTAATCTATTTTTTTTCTTTTTAATCTCTTCTAAAAAGATGTTAGACAAACCGGACTGTTTTAGTCTATTGAGCAAAATTGAAAAATCAGTCTCTTTAAATTTGAGTGTCGAAATGAACGAATTACCAACAGGCGATGGCCTTTGAGACACAGTAAAATTATATAAATCCGCACTGTCCAAATGCTTTCTTTCTATAAAGACATCATTAGCAGATGTTATCGACTCATATATCGATCCTTTGTTCTTGGCTAAAAATTGACATACAGTAAAATATCTATAAATTCGTCCAGAAATTACATGTCTATCTTCAAGCTGAGCTTCTTCTTCTCTTTCTCTATCCGCCATGTCTAAAGTTTTCAATAATATAGTTCTAACATTTGATGAGAGCGGAGCTGATAAATCCTCTCTATAGACACTTACTGATGATGCTGGCGTATTATTGAAAAAGACATGAATTATAATTCCAATCTCAGAATTGGTGCTATCTATTGTTACTCGATCGGATGGGGAGAAATTTCCCACGTTATCACTTGGATGACTCGCCACTAAAAGATTTGTCGATAGTGAAGAAGCACCGTATTTAGATTTTACACAAGCTGTTAAACGAACCATATAAGGGTCATAATTTCTACAGTTAAAATTTATAATTTCTTGTGACTCTAAGCCGCTGGAAAAGATTAGTGACTTACTATTGCCGGCTGAGACCCACTTTCCTTTATTCGGATCATAGTAGTCACTTGTCACAATAATCTCAGAGGTAGCTGGATCGTTTTTGGAAATAGAAAAACAAATTTTGCCCTTATTATTCGAAAAAACAGTAATTTCTGGAGCCAGAACAGGGTCAAAAAGAGTTTTTAACCCGCCCATAACATCAAACGCGAGTCTCGAAAGATCTGGTTCTAAAATAGCTTCATCGTCTTGTGTAGATTGATCAAACAAGGGTAGTATTCCAAACAGCAATTCCTGTGTTCCCTGTAGGGCGGAATTTGGAATTTCTATCTCTCTAATTGATTCAAAATATCTTGACTTTACAGTTATAACTGTCCCTAACGATATTCCTTTTCCGCTTGTTGAGTCCGAACCAAGCAGCAATTTTTCAAAATTTAAATCCTGTGTTGATCGGCCGCGGGATGTCTTCAATGATGACCAGGGGCCAGGAACACGTGTCAAATCAATTTTTTTCTTATTTATTAATTTAGATCTCATCTTACCTAGAGACAACCTATCACCTGTCATGGGAATTTGAATACTGACGGATTTTTTTAAATCGTCTCCAAATCCAAAATGAGTCGCATCAGATGCGAAACTAAAATTTGTAGAAGCCACTGGGAATGATGGCATAGCTAATTGTGCTGAATCGTCTGGATCGATTCCCATTTCAAGAAAAGTTTTTGATATCTCTTCTAATGTGGTATTCTTCAAGTGTGTAGAAACAGCTTCGTCGCCTAGATCAACACCGTTCAGTGTCTCGGACCCATATGTGTCGGAATTGATGATAGCATCACTAACTAAAACCGTCTCTAGCAACTTTATGTTATCAGCAAAAGCATCCAGGTCTTTTTCACCCGTATTTATCAAGTCTGGAAAATCATCAAAAAAAGAAAATGTGTGAAGTTGATTCTTCGTAGTGTCGCTGAGATTTTGTATGTACAGTTGGTATCCTACTACTCTTTCCTTTATCATCTTGTCAATATTCGGAAATAATTTTATTTGAAAAAGATAAGCAGAATTTGTCTGATCCGTGAAATCCTTATTTCCATTATAACTGTGGCTATCAACTACATAATCTAACAAATTGACACTATTAGACGTGTATTCCACATCTAAAATTTTGTTAATTGAAGTTTTTGATGTATTCGTAGATACGATAGCCATTAGTCAAACACCACAGTAAAAAGATTAATAAAAGTGTGTGCGCCCTGCTGATCTTCTCTGATTTTTCCTATGAAAAACACATGTTTTCCAACTGATTCGGGGTCCGGAATACTATCAGCAAATTCACCATAGTCTACAATAGAAAGCTTTTCAATTCCGTCAGAAGCGGAATTATTGCCAAACTCAAAAAATTGAACTACTAGATTATTATCTCGAGACGTATCAGAAAAAGAAAACTCAACACTCTGCTTATTGCTTAAATAATTCTCTACATCTTCTACTGTCTTCCACTCTTCTGCCGGCTCATCTTGATACGAAAGAACTGACTCTTTCAATTGAGGGTACACCCCCAAGGGCGCTGGGGCTTTTCCTGGGTTTTTTCTTACATTGACCGGCGGAAGATAATCAAAATTTGGAAAATGTGAAAATCTATGTGACGTATGAATATTTGGTAAATGAAGAAGAGGAACCCTTTGTGTGTCCGTCTCTGGATTACTACCAAAGTCTGCCGTATTGTCTGTTATTACAAAACTTGCTGTATGAGCAGTAAGAGAAAAACCGGATGTATCAGAAAAAAGATCACTAGTCTGGAGTATTCTTAAATTCTTAAAGTTGCTAGTAAGATTACTAAGTAATTTTGGCGCGCTGTCAATAATCTCGGAGGCGGACAGGACATTTGTATTTACAATGGCACCTGTTTTAAACGTTCCTGATGCTATCTGGCGGCCTGCGATATGAAAATCGGCCGTCCTAAAGGGTTGCATCGAGTATCCAGCTTGAAGCTCTGGAACTATCAAATCCTGAATTCTATCAGTTGCCTCAAAAAATAGTCTATTCGATATATCTTCTGCAACATCTGGTTCTAAAGATCCAGAACCCTGATAGAAGGTGTGCAAGTCTGTGATGGTGGCATACTCTATGCGCATTCGACCATCAGACATCTGCTGTCTACCCTGGTTCGTTATCACAAAATCGATTAGTCGTTCTTTATTATTTAATATACCTGCCATACCATCTCTAAGTATAGAAATTTTAAGTTATCAATATAACGTGTACTCAACATTAAGGAAACCCGTGGAAGTTGTGCCCGCGGCGCCGACGTCGTTCACAGCGGAGCAGTGTACTACAAATGCCAACCCATAACCCTCTGTGAAAGTATTGCTGCTGTAGAAGGGGGGCACGCCTGTATCAAGGGTGTACGATCCCTCGACATCGATTGCGAAGGCCGTGCCTGAGCCGTCGATCTCCATTTGGGCGACGAGTTTTAACGTCGAATCTGTTAGGTCATCAGTGTTAGTCCTGTAAACATTCATCGTGATATCAGCGTCAGGTAGGGCACCACCGTTGCCATGGAGATTGAGGGCACCGATGGCCCGAAGAAGTGTCATCGTTCTTCCGGTTGGCACTCTATAGAATACACAATTATTGTAGTCGGTTTGGGTCTCTCCTGTGGCGAGCGTGACGTCGAGGGACGTGTCGCTGTCCACCAAGTTGTCGAAGTCAATAGTCGAGGTGATGATTCCCATGGACTGTGGGTTATCCTGGCCGTGGGCGCTTCCCATGATGGCATGCCCTACCAAGGCCCGTTCGTCCATAAAACGATCGATGTCCAAAGCCAGCGGGAGAATTAGCGTTGGATTGGCAAACTTATTCTTGACAATCTCAAATCTTCGTGTTAGCGTCTGCGTACCGGCATCTGTTCTTACTCTTATGGGAATCTCGACGTCTACACTGTCATATTCTGTGATACCATTGTCTTCATACTTGGACAAGATGATCACTAAAATCTTAAGGTCTGAGTTGTCTGATGATACGGTGAGTTTTACCTTTATGCGGCCGCCTGAATCTTTGAGCACCACGGTGAAGCCCGTATCACCGTCATTGACAGTTAGGGGTGACATGGAAATGGCAGCCGAAATATCCGTTCCGTTATTTGTGTAGGCCTTGATGTCATCATTAAGGATTCTATACGTGTTGTTGGTGGGGATAGCCACTGCGACATCATCGTGAGCACCATCGAAGGTCACATTTGTTGCTCCGACATTAACATCCATTTTTGTGAATGCTTGTGTTCCAATATCTGAGCTGGTCAGGTCTCCGCCATCATCAGTCGCTCCTCCCTCGGAGTCTGTTGATATTGTTATCGACGATCTTGTAAAAGCAGCAGACTGGGCATCGGCTCCTGAGGCCCCGGCGTCGCCGTCGTCGCCGTCGTCGCCGTCCTTTGACTTAGCGAAAGTCTGTGTCACGGGTTGAGAATATACAACACCGGTGGAATTTGTTACTACAAACTTCCACGTGATGGAAGCAGTGTCTCCTAACATTGAAGTGGGCCCGACCGCGGTGCACACGGTTGTCTCGTTGTTATGGGTGACGGCCCCGGCCGCAATACCGTCGACGGTGGGGGTCGTGATCCTGAATGTGCCCTTTTCAGCGGAGACGCTGTCGTGAACTAATAACTGGTCATTTCCCTCATATACTGTGAACGTTGTTTCTCCAGGAGTATTATCTGTAATAGTGCCGGCCTTGTCTGTAGAAAATAATACTGATAATGGGGACACATATACTGTAATTGCCCCGACTCGGCCGGAAATAAAGGTGGTAAGATCCTCGCCGTTGATGTTGTACCCCTGTGAGTTTACCACCCCTGAGATCTGTGCATTACCATGAAGTCTCATGCCATTCTTAAATTTTGGGCCGTCTGCGCCCACTATTATCCCATTTGGGAATATGACGGCCGTGACCTCTTGTTTAGTGACATTCCTGACTGTTAGCATGTCGATGTTTTTGAGATCTTTCTCTGACTTTCTTGTTCCAGAGCCTGCCATTCTAAGCTTCTCCGTCTATCATGGCACTGACTGCTTCCTCTAAAGTTGTCACATCGGTCGTGTCTGGAGGCGGATTGTTTGCAACATCCCTTTCTTTGTTGAGGCCGTCATAGTAGGGCATAGATGATGTCGCAAATGTTGATAAATTCTGAGAGTTTGTATCTAACGGGTCTATGTGTTGTGTGCCGTTTCTTGACCAAAATTCACACTTAACGGCGGGGCCGGCTTCTCGCCAGCTGTCCACAGTTTTACCCTTGTTTAAATCAAAAATACCGACAAAATGTGTTTCCGGTGGCTGTTCCATTCGGTCTCTAAACTGTCCATAGCTATTTCTCCTAAAGTATGTCTTGGGAGAGACAGGTGTTGTCGAGCATAGACCATATTTAAAGCCTCGAATTTCTGGAATTACTCCGGGGCCTCCACCGGCACCAAAAATCTTCGTGATGGGCCAAGAAATCTTTCCAGGCTTTATTGATGGCGCGGAATAAAATATAGAAGAGATCAATACCTTCATCGCTGTTGTTGAGAGCAATTTTGGAGGGGATACATTTGCCGACCTGGCAATTTCTGGTGATCCAAAGGAATTGACACCTCTTGCCCATTCATTTGAGCCTGAAAATATCATGTACTTAGATGTGCCAACAGAGTCATCATTCGTGTCAAACACCAAGTGTTCTGCTTCGGTTACTTTTCCGCCGCCAGGGACCTGCAAATAATTCGATGCTGGATGAAAAGTTGTGCTCCTTATAAATTCATTGTCGTTATGAAGGCCTATATGTTTCAAGAGTTTGAAAGAAGCTGCCGAAGATTTATTCGAAAGAACAATTGCACGCACCTCACGGCCATTGTTGCCATTATTGGCCCCGGCCGGGTTGCTGAACGGTTGGATATCTGAACTTATCAGACCGGCGGTTCGCGTAAAAAACGTAGGATTGTTCAACAAGAAATAGATGGGTGGCACCAAAGAGTCCTTAAATCTTGTGCTACTATTATAAAATCCAATATTTCTCTGGAGTGAGCCTGTTGATCCTGCCTGGCCTGTGGCAATGGACGCCCTTCTTCCTCGGACACCTGCGGTAATAACTGCGGGGTTCATCGAACCATAAAAAAGCGCATCATGAGTTGAACCAGACAGACTGAGAAGTGGCTCTACATCAAATTGATCAGTTACCTTTTCTCCGTAAATGACCTCATGAATTTCATTTGTAGATAGATTCTGATCAAGTGTATCGTGATGCTCCCTGCCATCTCTAATTAGAGACCCATAAAATGTGATCTTTACTCGTTGGAGCTTGTCGATTAATCTTTCGGCTATACCGTAGCCATTGAAGGCATTTGCGCTAGAACCTGTGAGCACATTATTAGCAAGATTTTGCCACCCTATAATTAGATTGTCAGTCGGCATAAGAAGGTACGGAGAGACCTTATAGTTCTCTTTTTTAGTCTTTAAAACAGCCCCGGCAGCGGTTACACCACCGGTGAAGACTGTAACATCAACAATATCATGTGAGCCATCGACCTCCGAAGCTAGGGTGACGTCGTTGCCGTCGTCAACAGCGGAGTCAACTGTAAGTGTGATCTTAGTAGTTTCGCCAGCTGTGAGGGACGCTGTGATACCTTTAACGCCTACAAGGTCTTGACCGTTACCTGAACTGGCGGGGTCAATATTAGCATTTACAGTACCGTTAATTGCGGCGATAACCAGTGTGGCAAGTTGGTCATCTGTTTGCCCGCCACCCGAGCCAATCGCAATCATGTTTGCGTCTTCTACTGGGTTGGTCGTCTCACTAGAATCGAAGAAAATATCAGTTACACCGCCGTTTCCGGTCTCACCGCCTGCTGCGGCTGGGACTGTGAATCGAATCTTCGTATCGCTGCCCATGCCGGCTGTGTCAATGGCGCTGACTGCTGTTGCGTTGACGGCGAGCGCCCAGTCTGTCGAAGGGAGCATAGATCCAGTAGCTAGAGTCTCTGTTCCGCCCAGCGATGACGCTATTTGACGTCCTGACGGGTAGCCCAGGAGATTCGCACCTCCGTGAGGATTTCCTGTCACAAGGCTTCCAATTGGATTGTCAACGGCTGGGACCCCATATCCCCCAATTGTTGAGAAAGATAGTGAATTATCTGCCAGGCCTAGCTTAGGTGTGCAATCAAAACTTAAGCTTGCCGTTAATCCGGGTTGGGTCGCGATTGCCGCTGGATCAAACTGATAAAGACAATCATAGTCATCTTCTAGCACATCGATAGGTTTTTTCTTTTTGGTAGTAATATATGGATTGAGTGGGTGACCGAAGAGGCCGAGTGGACGACGGTCATCTAGCACGCTTTTTGAGTATAGAACCCAATTATCATTTCTCATAAATCCTATTTTTGCCCAACCAATAATTTCTCTAGTCTCTTGCACATTGTCGAATGAAGATGCTGTCGAGGTCCACGTTGCAGCGCTGGCGCCGTTCTCATTAAAAGTAGTGTTAATTACATTCGTTGAGGTTCTTATATGCGGTTTGTCTCCGTTGAACGGTTGATTTACGATGAACAAATTTCTAGTTATTGGAAGAGATTTTTGATCAAAATCTTCGGAGAAACCCGTCCCAAAAACTCCGTCTATCTCTATTCTCATTCTCTCAAGCAAGAAAGGAGAAGTAATATACTTCGACATATTCACTACATGTGAACTCGTCGCATTGTATTGAGATGCTACAGGAAAACCAAAAGTTGAAATTGGAACACCGAAGCCCCTGGACAGCTGTGCCATTTTCAAATTATGTTCCGATTCAGATCCATCAGTTGTATTTTTTTTAAAATAAGAAAGTTGCTCTGGGTTGCCGTGTTGACCGGTATTTCCTGACGTTATCAATGAAAAACCCTGGAGGCCATAGGCTGTGCGGTTAGAGGTCGAAGTTCCATATACAGTCTTCGTAGAGCCGGGATGATCCCAGGTCTCAAGCATCTCCCACCTTCGAAGATCGTGACGCCAATATGCAAACCCTGATCCTGCGAGTCCGGCTGTTGGGCTATCATATGTACCTGGGGCGCCCAGGGTTCCTGATGCGAAGAATATTCTGTCACCTACAGTATCGTCACTTATCATCTCAACAACAATCTGTGTCTTTGACTTTAGAGGATATGTGAACCCCTCCAAAATGGTAGATGGAGTTCCTACAGCATCGTTGGGTGAATCATTCTGTATTTTAATTCTATTCTCTGCAAATGGACTTATAGCATAATTTCTCTTGGGTTCATAATATACATCCGATATTCCTGGAATTACCGAAGCACTCACTTCCATCGTGGGCATCGTGTTTGGAGTTGCGAGGCCGGCACTCAAAAGAGATTTTGATCCTCCTCCACCGATGAGACCAGGATACTTGACAGGAAGTGTGCTGCCTATTATAAATTGAGTATGAGACACACCTGGAATTGCGGAAGAAGTTGTGATCAAATGGGTGTCTAAATCTATAGCTATCGCTCTTCCCACGCTGATTTTATTCCCCAGCTCAAAAGATCCCGCTCCAACCTGTAAGTGCTTTAGTCTGACACGGTGGCCTAAGATCGATTTATCTAAAACGTTACCTTCAATATCATATTTTTCCAAAGTAACGGGATTATATGACGCCTTGATGCCTAGGCTTCCCGACAGTTTATTTACTTCTTTGACAAGCAGTTGAGCCGAGGGACCAGGATCACGAAGCCCCATTGCAGGCCAGATGCCCTCCTCGAACATTTTCACGTTTGCACTGGGAACTGGTTGAATTGATTCAAGAACATACTGGAATCGCTTTTTAGTAACTCCGCTTGATCCTGTCAAATCTATAAAATCATAAGCTTGGGTGGTCCCAGCAAAAATTATCTCTGCCTGGGCAAATGAGGACACAAAGTTAACTGTGTTGGTGTCATCAAAGGGTAGATTACTTCGCTTAGAAGTATTGTGATCGCCGGTTCTCCAGGACATGGGATAGTGACCTCCAGTATGGTCACGATCTCTTAATTGCACGCGTGTCGGTAAGGAAACAATACCTGATTGGAATTGCCTCATCCTGCTCGTATTTGTTGTCACGCGATATATCGCTGTGATCTCAGCTTGTGTTAATTCGTGTCCTGACCACATGGCGAACTCAGACATATCGCCTTCCCACTCATTATTTGCGGCTCCGGTGATGGCTCCCACATGAAGATCCCCGGTGTGAAGTGGCTCCATGCTGACATACGTTCCAGTTATCTGTCCAGTAGTTTCCTGAAGATGTCCATTGACATAAACTTTCAAAGCTGATTCTGCATAATCTGTAGAAGCTGTGGCGGTGCCTCCGGAGTAAGTGAAGACTATGTGTGCCCATTTGTCGTCGATGATGTCTGCGGACAGATACCCGGTGACTACTCGTAGTTCATTTGTCCCGGCATTGTTGCGCACTCTGAATGTTATTTGTCTGTTAGCAGAGAACTCGGCCGCATACTCCCTGAGGGTTGCAGCTTTCCAAAAAAAGTATTTGGTGCTGTCCATCAGGCTTCGGTCATTTTTAACCCAAACTGATACTGAAAAGGCTTTGTCAGCGCCTGCAGCTGCGCTCGCACCAGAAGCAAGTGTAGAATGAGATAAAACAGCATTGCCATCGACATCGATACTCACGTTATTGTCATCGCTGAGGAGTACTGCATATCTTTTATCGATATCGTCAGAAGACGCATCGAGCTTCGTTAGCGATGGGGCTGGGTTGGGGGTACCGTCATATGCAGCTGTCAGACTATTTGGGCCCTTATCAGTGGGAGATGATGTTGTCATCTCAAGCCACAAAACTAGCGAAGATACAGCAGTTTTACTGTATACGTTGCCTTGTCTATCCGAAAACGCTCTATTGAGGTCATAGAATCTTTCTGCTTTTGAGAGCTTAGCCATTACTTTTTCAATCCCCCGAACACAATAGAGTCAGGCCCCTGGTCGTAGTCAAAGCCTCCCGTGGCCATTTTATCAAAATTTTCCAGCCTGTTATCTACAAAAAATGAATGACCCTTGAGTGTGCCAGTCATTGCTCCGTCGGTAATGTTCTTATTGACATATCTCTCGACATCGCCCGACGTGTCAATAAACGGCTCTATCTTACACACATTATGATTAAAAATTCCTGGAATAAGTACATTTCCAAAATTTTCAGGAGTATCCTCATAATACTCCACCGGCTGTGTTTTTCCAGGTATCATAAATTTATCTTCGATTACAAAACTTCTCAGAAACGGATCCTGACCTGCAAGACCTGACCCTTTCACGCCTCGTGCAGGGTACGGATGATCAATTAGCGATCTATCTATGGACTTTATTAGATTTAAAGGATCGATCTTGCCATCCATGGCTGAAAAGGAAGAGTGATCAACAAGTGCAGTGGGTAATTCCCTTCCCCAATCTAAAATCGAAATGAGTTCGACTGGATCATCTGGATTTGTTGCTTCAAAAAATATATGGCCGTCGTCATATAAATCAGTCTGTCCCAGATCTCTTTGCTCTCGAACATGACTTATTTTTTCTCCCCAACGGCCGTAGACTGCCGGGGAAGGAATTGTAGTAAACGACCCTGAAATTACGTCTTTTAGTGTTACAGTTGTTAATGTGTCATCAAACAAATTTGGATCCAAAGATCTTCCGTTGAGAGTTCTCTCGATACTAGAATTTGATCTTATCTTTTTTCTCAACCCGGATGTTAAATCGTTTGTATTTCTTATCTCGACACCCTGTCTATAAATACTATAGTCTACTAGGTGACTATTGAGACCGACGGGTATTGCTATGGAGCCCTTGGTTAGGGATCCGCTTATGACTCTTGCTGATTCTGGCATCTTTAAAACTTCTTAATGTGGCCAACAAATTGTTGCAGAAATATTAAGCTCGGATTTCTTCTATCAAGCTCGCCCAGATACATTTCTGAATATCCGTATCTAAATTTTGCTCTTTCTAGCGCGTGATTTTCTATGACAAAATTAGTCCCTAAATATCTGGATGTTCTTGGGACTAATTCCTCAAATATATCCCCGACTGTGTTGTCAAACCACTTAAAAAACTCAAAAAATTTCTTAATAGAAACTTTATCTCCAAGTCTATTAAAGTAAATTCTTCTCATGTGTCTCAAATCCCTGTACTCGCTGGAAAACACTAATTCAGGATCTCCAATGGCATTATCAAAAAAGTCCAGCGTGGCGAAAATATTCATTATGTCTTC
>Ga0098052_1000811_pt1 | contig 19717 bp, 7 predicted proteins | sample 15_taG_FD_81591 | JGI IMG/M metagenome (GOLD analysis project Ga0098052, IMG submission 81591) | Marine viral communities from the Subarctic Pacific Ocean - 15_ETSP_OMZ_AT15312 metaG | ecosystem: Environmental > Aquatic > Marine > Oceanic | place: Pacific Ocean | collected 2015-01-18
GAGATCGATACGGGCGATATGAGGTCTGACCGGTCGTGGGTAAAGCCTCGACACATCTTTAAGCCTGAGTTTTATGGCTCTCCGGCCCCAAGAGTGGAGGCGGTGTCGGGTGATTCTCACTACCGATCTCGGTCATCAAACATTGAGTCTCGGTATTACCGTCACGAGCAAGGTGGCTGGTATAAGCGGGGGAAAGAAAACGAACCTGTTGATGGGGAAGAACCCACAAAGTCAATGTCAGGTGAGCCATACCTAACCTTGCAGGATGATGCAATAGATGACCCAAGCGAGTTGTTCACCCCTGTTGAGGGACTTGCTGTTTCGTTTCACTTAGACGAGAAATCACTCGTAACAGTCAACGCTAACTGGAGCGCTTGGGAGTCTGGAGGCTCTACTGGATACGACCATCAGTACCAAAAGAATAATGCAATAGATGACCCTGTTGCAATCTTTAGGTTGTTCTACAAGAGTCCTGATTCTGATTTCCCCGAGGCTACTGGGCATGGGGCAACTGATCGGATTTTATACGCTCGTTCTGATTCTGGGTATAACTTCCGAAGGCAGAACTTCAGCACAACATGGATGAGGGAGTTTGAGGCAGGCAATCACCATATCTATATTGGTGTCCTGTATGTTCTTACGGAAATAGAGGATAATGACTTCATCTACCTTAACTTCGGCACTACAAATGGAACGGGTCACAGGGTTAAGCACGTTTATGTTGACGCACGGAACCTTGTTCTAAACGCATCTCGACTATATGATTCTCAAAACCCTGTAAGCGGCGGCAGTGTTGAGTTTCCTAACGATCAGGATGATTCCGCAGCTAACTAAACAATGTTAGACTACCAAAGGAGGGGTTCGGATGGGATTAACGGCATACGAAAAGCGACAGATTGAAAGCTACGTTGACCAGAAGAAGGCCGAGACTGCTGCTAAGAATGTAGGTATAGGTTCCGCTGTAGGTGGTGGTGCTGGGGCGGCGCTTGGTGCCATCATTGGTGGGTTAGCTGCTGGCCTCACAACCGGCGGCATGGGCGCTGGCGCTGGCGCTGCTGCTGGCGCGGCGATTGGTGGGGCCGTAGGAACAGGTGGTGGTGCTTTAGCTGGAACCAAGGTGGGTCAGAAGAAGGCTGGTAAGGCGGCGAGGTCAACAGCAACTAAGGACACCTACTATCAGAAGAAAATGCTGGCCAGCCAAGAGAAAGAGGACAAGAATCTGGCTTACCACACGGCGCAAGCGGCAGAGGATGCTGCGGCAGCACAGCAAGCATCAGCTACTCGCGCATCCAGGGGTGGGGGCGTTGCCGGGGGTGACGACTCAATACTTGCTGGTGGAATGAGTGGGTCTGGCGGCGTTGCCGCTGGTGGCGTGTCTGGATGGGACACAATGAAAGCCCGGAAGGGCTGGTCTGGTTATTCTGTATAGGGGTTTGTAATGGGTAACGGGGCAGAAAGTAAGGACGCATATGCGGCCATGATGTACTCTAATATGAGTGCTCAAGATAAGGCCAACTGGTACCTGCAAACCGGTCAAACGTCTCAAGCTAAGGCGTATCAGACCGTTGCATTGGCGCAGAGCGCGGGCAACCTTGGGCTGGCATCACTTCAGGCTGGCATTGCTTATAATTTAGAGAGTGCTCCTGGCGTGGCCCCGCCTCCCTTTACTGGGCGCGTAGGTTGGACTGCCGATGAGCGGTCTGCCCGTGAAGAGCAGATGATGGTTCAGGCTCGTGCGGCGGCGGCAGAGAGAGTCAAGCGGCGAACGGCTGCGGATGCGTCGTCAGAGTCTCGGACATCAGCGGGTGCTCAAGAGCGCGCAGTTAGGGCGGAGGCTTCTGAGTTGCGAGGTCAGCAGGAGGCTGCTCGTGCCCAGGTAAACATCGAAGAGTCGAGGGATACTGCGATTGCGCTGAAAGAGAAGCATGCGGCTGAGCAAGCTCAGTTTAAGTATAGAGTTGAGCAACGCGAGCGCGAGCGTCAAGCGAAGCTGAATCTATTGGCGGCTGGGGGCCAAATCGTTGGGAAAGCGATGACGACTGCCGCTAATGTTATCCCTGGCGCGATGGCTCAAAGGCAAGCGAACGTAGCTGCTGCTGGCCAGTATGGGATGACTGTTGGGGAGTACAAGACTGGGCAGAGGCAGATGGCCAAGTCCGCAAGGCTTGGTCGAAAGATGGTTGGAATGGAGTCTAAGTTGGCTGAGTTAGACCCGACTAGCCCGGAAGCTCTGGCCATGGCTACGCGGATGCAGCCAAGGTATGAGGCCATTCAGGGAAGACAAGCCGGGGTGAACGAACAACTATTAAACTCACCTGGGACACAAGGCCTTATAGATCGAGCAGTCCTTGACTTGGATATGGACGTTACTGAGTTTCATCCAGCGGTGCAAGAGGAGATAGAAGCCCGTCGCATAAAGATGGTGTTAGCAGAAGGCATGGCACCGGGCATGACTTCTTCTATTAAACCACCCGTTTCAACAGTCACACCAGTCCCAGCAGCCCCAGCAGTCCCAGCAGACTGATGGCTTGGATCAACGGACGATCTGTAGCGGCTGAAGACCGGAATGAGTCCAGTAGTGCGCGCACGATTAGTACGTCTGGGGAGCATGTTCGAACAAGGCTTCCCGCTGTACTGCTTAAAGCTGGTGAGGCGGGTCGTAAGCGAATGGCTGACGGGTTCTTTAACGATGCCACGTTGCTGGCTAAGGTGTCCGCTGGGGCGTTTACTGCGTCTGTATTGGAGTCACTGGTGTCGGCTGGAGCGTTTGCTGCCAACAAGGCTGGCCGGGCGTTGTTTGCTGCTGGCTTTGTAGATTCTGGACTTCTTGAGGACGGGGCTGTTACGGCTGCCAAGTTGAGTCCGGGCTTTGTAAAGCACGCAGTCTTGTCTGGGTCTACTGCTGGGTCGTTCAAGTTATCTGGTATTGATGTTGGCGACTCTATTGTGTACGTCCACGAGCAGGACGGAACAAGTGGTATAATCACCGACAGAACAGCAGAGTTCAAGATTCAATCTAAGGGTTATATCAGTAATGTTAATGGCACCAATACCACAGGTGATAAGCTATTGGTGTTCTACCTCGACCTGACCTAAAAGGAGCTTACCGTGGCAAAACTCAACCCGTACACTTCACTTTTTGACGCCGTGAGTTCGGATCTTTCTGCCCAGAAAAAGTTTGCCAAGGACGAGCTTTCGCGGACCTCTACTCGAACGTCGGGCGGTAGTCGAGGGTCAGGGGGTCAAACTGATTTATTGAAGCAGATCGAAACGCTAACCAGGATTCAGAAAAATAGGGGCGGGCAGAGCATTAACGCGGCCTCTCTTTTTCAGTTGCTGAATGGATTGACAAAAACAAAAGCCAAAGCAATGTCTGATTATAATGCGCAGATCGGGAAGCAAGCGGGATTGCTAATGGCCGAATCTGAGAAGAACAGAAAAGAGATTGAACTGAAGGAAACGCACCCAAAGTTAGCTTCTGAAATTAGTGCTCAAATCCCAACCTATCTGAACCAGATTAACAGAGGCACCTCTATTGAGGACAAGATAGCTCGTGCTAAAACTGCGTGGATACAGGGTTTAAGGAGTCACCTTGGGAGGCTTAAATCCCCTACCAGGGCGACAAGAAAGGCCGTTGCGGCGGCTGTGGCGATAGCAGCGAAAAACGCAGAAGGTAGCAGTCCCTATCATAAGGTAGGATATGAGGCTATTCGCGCCGAGGAGTTTGGAGGCGTAGATCCTGAAGAGTGGATGGCTCGTGAATATCCGGTGTTGGACTCAAACCAGGCCAGAGCGCAGGCCTCGAAGACTATCCCCGCCATTGCTAACATTGATAATGATCTTAAGTCCGCACGCCTTTTGCTCAACCAGGAGTTTGGGTGGGGGCTTGCCGAGGGTGAACAACCCTCAGCCGAGATGGTGGAGGCCGCAAAAAGCGGGCAGGGCGACGAGATTGACCTATTGATTAAGGGCTTGACTAAACAATACTTAGCTGGTGGCGGTCAGTCTTATGGCGGTGGCGATGGCTTTGGCCCTGGGCGGGGGGCGCGAATAAATCAAGCTCAGATGATTCTTGGTATGGGCCTGGCTGCCCCGCCTCTTATCGGTGCTCAGGCGTTTGGCGCTGGGCCACGTCTTACCAAGCTGGCTCTAAAGGCTCAGCGCGAGATGATTGCCCTGAGGCGAGAGCGGATGGCCTTTGAGAGTAAATTTGGGTATGCGCCTGGATCTCAGCGGCGGGAGGCCACCAGTGTTCTTGAGCCTGGCATTGTGGGGGAAGCTGACCAACAGGATGAGGCAAGAGAGCTAACGTCTGGTCCGGGTGGCGGAAATCTGCTTGACTTTATGCGCGACCACCTCGCTCAGTCTAAAGCGCTCATGGGTTCAGCCGAGCCTGAGGTACAAAAAAGTGGCGCACAGTTGGCTAAAGACATCTTTGAGATGATTGGTAGCCTTCCAGAGAGTGCGCAGAAGAGCCTGGCCAGGGGGATGGGGTACAAAGATGTTGATGAGTTCGTCGCTGAAGTGTCAAGCGGCTTCTATGAAGAGCCTGCTGGGGCGGTAGACGGGATGCTTACCCGCCTGGAGACAGCAACGGGGGACACCCATCTTCGCCGGTTTGGTGAGATCGCTCCGATATACGAAGAGATGCTTACTGACCTGGCCAACTCTGATGATAAAAGCCGCCTACTTAACGTTCTGGCTATCGAGAAATTCGTGGCTCAGCTACCTGCTGAGTTGAGGGGCGAGATTGGCGAGCAAATACTTGACGCAACTGGTCAGTTTCGGGCAGTAGACCGAAAGGATCCCGAAGCCGTCAGGGATGGGCTTAGCCTACTCCTTTCATCTCTTGAGTCAACGAGAGCAGAATTGTCAGAGCTTGACCCAGGGTTGACTGATGCTCAGCACGACCTTGCTATTGAACAGAGAAGAGAGTCTGAGGCCCAGTTGGCAGAGTTGGAGAGCGCCTTCGAACGATCAGGTTCGGCATTGTTCGCGGCTGAAGGTGCTGAATCCAGGGCACAGGCGCGGTTTGATGCACTTACCGCCGAAGAGCCGGGTGCCCGGAGAGATGCCCGGAGAGGTGACGAGGCTGTTGAAAACATCCGTCGCCTTGAAACTGATCTTAACGAAACACAGGAAAGACTTGACCGCATAGCTGATGCCAAAAAGAACCGAGGTAAGGTGGCAGATTTTATTACCTATGCTGAGGATGTTCTTTCAGCGGCGAGAGAACGCTATGCCTGGAGTCTTAATGATCAGCTTGCTTCTCCAGAGAAACAGGCAGCCTTGAGCCGAGAACAAAAGATAGCTGCGGATAAAAATATCGGATTTGAGTTGGCTGATTTGGAGGAGGCTTTCGACAAAGATAGCGTAGACCTATCTAAGCTTACGCCCCACTTTCGGGAGTGGGCGAGGAAGTATCCCGATATAAACGCAGCACTTGGTCAAATAGAAAAGGCTAACAATGAAATTGCTGAGATCAATGAAAGCATGGAAGCTATAGGAAAAGAAGAGGATCTAATAACGCGAGAGACAACTCTTAAAAACTTGCTTGCAGGAGCAAAGAAAAGCGCCCCTCCTATAGATGAGGTGGCGGGCGATATACCCTTCGAAGAACGGCTGCGGATAGCTAAGGCCGCACTTGAGGACGCGAAGGGCCAGGTTAAAAGGCACTCTGAAGAGGTTGTCGAGCACGAGACTGCCTTCGCTACCGCCACTACTTCCGCTGCTAAAGACGCCGCTGACGAGAGTGCCGACCAAGTGCTGCTTGAAGGCATGGCCGATTTCCTTAATACCCCTGTGTCCAGCAGCATCATCGCACCGCCACTCCCCGCCCCAAGCCCGACAGAGGCAACGACATCAACAGGGGCAGGGGCACCGGCAGGGGGATCGGCAAGGACATCGGCAAGGACAAAGGAAGAGATCAGTAAGAACATTACCCCTGCCCTCGCCGAGAGTATTCGTGAGACTGCTTCGAACCTTAACATCCCCTCTAAGTGGCTGACCACCCTGATAGCAGCGGAGACTGGTGGGTCATTTAAGGCGGACCAGATGAACAATCTGGGCAGTCGCGCGGTCGGCTTAATTCAATTTATGCCAAACACAGCCGCAAGACTGTTGAATGATGTTGGGCTTGAGCAATTTGCCCCATCTGGCACAGCTAAAAAACCTGTGTGGAGTTCTAAGCAGAGAAAAGAGGCGACGGCAACCTTCGCGCATATGAAGGCTAAGGACCAAATGGTCTTTGTTGAACGGTATCTGGAACCGTTTAAGGACCGCATAAAAACACAGGACGACCTGGCCATGGCAGTGTTTTACCCGGCAGCTATGGGGGAGGGTCGCGATTATGATATTGAGGCCCAGTACAGGCTTAAGGGGCCAAAGAGCTTGGCGAAGTATCAGCAAGGAAACAAAGGCATCATAACGGCTGGCGACTACCTCAAGGGGATTGATCGTTATAGCAATATGATTCCCTCATTAGAAGAGTGGGAGGAGGATGAGCCGCTTGTTCGCGATAACCCTTCCTCGGGCGAGTCGATATATGACGTGGCGGACAGCTACAGGATGCAACATGACAAGCCAAAGGAGTCTATTGATAAGAATACACCCCCCGTCAACTCCGGCGCGACCGAGGCGGCAACTCATGTTTGACCCGCTACCCCGCACCCGCACCGGTAAACGTACACATGAGTCATATATGTCGCCTGGTTCTGACTGGCAGAAAGCCCACGACGCGGCCACGGAAGCCGCTGGTGGGGTCCACCCTGAAATCATAGACCTTGGACTCCCACCGGAAGACCGCGAAGACGCATGGAAAAGGAAGTAATGTAGTGCCGACCCAAGACGATATTTATTTCGATGATGAATTTGATGCCGATGAGGCTGAGTTGCGAGAAGGGTTTGCGGCTCCTTCCAGTGTGGCTGATCCTCCGGGGATGGAGTCAGGAGAAGCTGCCGCCTTTTCATCTGAGGGCGAAACCAAGTCACCTCCGTATACAGAAGGACGGACTGCGCTCCTACCTGACCCTCCTGATCTTGAGCTTGTAGAGAGGACAATTGCTGAGCTTGTAGAGCAACATAGTGACAGCCTGATAACGAATGAGCCTGGACTATCCGACGATGAGCGGGCCGCTAAAGTTGCAAAGTTTGCCGAGGACTTACGATATATCGATGTTGGAGAAAAGCCAGGCATAGGTACAAAAGTAACAGCCATCGGTGCTGAGCCACACCTCTCATCTTGGGCTGAACGGATCGATGAGGCCCAAAGCAAGGTAAATGAGATTGAGTCGATTTTGATGAGTGGCGCTGAGAGTGGATACCTTGATGCGATCTTGAAGGCGGTTGAAAAGGCGCACGATGGCCTACTGCCTCCTGGCGGCACGCCCCTTGACGAGTTCGACCCTCAGCACGAGAAGTGGACCCCAGAGGGCGAAGAGGTTGGCTTTACGATTGGTGGTGAGTACGGCTTCGGATATATTCTGCCAGCAGCGGGCGCTGCAATAGGGGCTAAGGTTGGTGGAATCAAGGGCATGCTGCTTGGTGCTGGCGTTGGTGCATTAGCGTCGGCTGAGTGGCAATCAGATGAGCGGCTTGTAAGCGGCCTTGCAAAGAGAGCCGCTTACTTAGGAAACGTCCCAGACGCCTCACTTTACTTTGAGAAGCTTGGTGCTCGCGGGGGAGCCATTGTCATTGATTCGATGATTGGTGCTGCTGAAACCCTTGGTGTTGATAATCCAAAGCAATATGCGGAGAAGGCTCGTCAATCGTTTGAGGATCTTCGTAACGAGATCGATAAAGAGGAACAGGCGGGTGTTCGTGGGACATCACCTCTACAGCGAGCCGCCGATTACGCCACAGGCGGGGCAGCAGAGTCAATTCGCCATGGTCTTGAAGACGCCGCCCTGCGCATTGGCCAAGCCATGTTTACGGAAGGCGCGGCTGGCGAGGGCACCAGTGGCGAAGATTTTGCTCTCGGCGGGATGGGGGTTGCTCTCGGCAATATGGCTGGCTTACCTCTTGGTGGTCCACTCGGGTCGGTAGTGGGTGGTCTGGCAACCATGGACGGGACCATTGGGCATGTAGAGCTTTTCAAAGAGCGCGAGGACCATATACGGGCTGCCAGAATTCCTGAAAATCTGCGAGCAATATACGAAATCAGTCGTCAGTTGAAAATGGATCCAAAAAGAGAGAAAGAGCTTCGTGGCGCTTTCGTTATGGAGTTGGATACTGTGACACCTAACGATCTCGAAAGCCAGGGGCTTGCTCGTGGGGAGTTGGATGTTTGGGAGTTTCAGAAGTTTGCGGCCACCTTATCTGAGGATGACATTTCGGATTTGCAGATTGAGAAGTTTTCACCCGGCTTTGTTAAAGCTGTTCGGATGGCTCGTTATGGCAAGTCTAAAAGCGAGATTAGGGACCAGTTGAAGACGTTGGCTGTGGGAACTTTCGCGATGATTCCTGGGATGCGGAAGTCTGTTCAAGGTCTATTTCCGAAAATGCCTGAACTTGAGGCGTGGGCGAAAACAAACCTTGATGTTGTGGATAAAACTGGTGGCCGCGAGATGCGGGAGCTTCAGAACTGGTTTGAGCGTGGGCTATTTGAAACAGTAGAGCGGGACGGCTCATACTATGTTGTTCAATCAACTACTAACCAGGTCTTTCGATGGCTTGGCGGGGTGGCTCCAGAGACTTTTTTAGCCCCTATTGAAATGGCGATCTCATCTTTGCCTGAATCTGATGAAGGTTCAGGTATAGACCGGCGCGGTCTGCTCAAGGCTAAGAGCGTGTGGGGTCCGCTGGCTATTGGGCTTGCTCGAATTAGCTCAGGAGAAACCGGGTGGCAGCCCCGAGCAATGGACATAATGAAGGCGCAAGGCATGCAGAGCCATGACGCTGACTATATTGGTATCAACTACGGTGCTATTGCTGCTGATTTTGGAACCCCATTTGAGTCCCCTTTTATTCGAACGATTAGCAGGGGTGTTCGATCTGGAATCATTCAGCCTGCCCGTGCGGTTAAGATGGCCAGAACCGGGCAGAAGCTTGGTGTGGGCGCAAGACAAGGTCTTATGGCTGGGATGATGCCATCGATCTACAAGTGGCAGCATGGGATTAAAGACCCGGACCCGATTAGTGCTACTCACCATTACCATAAAGCCTTGATGGAGGCCGCTTCAGGACAAGGCGTAGACCCCCTGACCGTGCTTCCAAAGAAGGTCAGAGTAAACGTTGAGGACGTTATTCGAGTAGCTGGTGTAGACCCAGCAGAAGCGTTTGAGATGTATACTCAATACGTCTCAGATAGCCAGTCTATTCATAGGCGCGCATTGTCTATAGCAAGCACGGGAAACACCCCAGCCGACATAGCTATGCGGCAGAGTCCTGGGTATCAAAGGTTTTCAAGCACTTTAGATCGGATGGCGGCTGACGGCCAAATAGACGCGCGCTCAAAGCCCATTATTGCGGCCTCATATGAAACCTTAGCTGCCCGGTTTGCAAATGACCCAGAAGTTCTTGGTATCAACTCAACCGCAGATTTCTTTGAAAACGTTTTTAGGCTTCAGCAAGACGGCACTCCAGGGCCATACGCCCGGTATCAGATCGCAGATGATATTCCTGACTTAAATCCAGTCGAATACAAAGTTGCGCTGAGTGCGATGAGTAATCTTGCAGACCTGGACGTGCCCAAGGGGCTTCGCTCTTTGGAGCATGATTTTACTAAGACAAGGCGCGGGTCTCGTGGCCAGAAGATTGCGTCTGGTGCTGCCGAGTATGCGAAGTTTAATGAGTATCGAGCGTTAATCGAAGAATCCCTCAGGTCGAGCTTCGGTGACGAGTTTAACGTTTATTCGCTGATGCCAAAGGAGATGCTTGCCTCTTGGCGTGGTGGTCGCCTGGACGGCCCGATCAGTACCTCCTTAACGCCAGAGGGGGCGCACGCGCTGAAGCGTCACCACCCGGTGAAGCAGCACGAAGACCTGGTTTTGGTTGAGATTAAGGCAAGGCCGGAAGATGCTTGGATGATTGGGTCGTTGGATGATCTTGAAGTCGTCATGAGCATGCAGGGCAAGCCTACGAAGAATCTAAAGGGTTACCCCCTTGGGCTTCAGGATTCCGGTTCGGTGCGGCCCGTCAGTGTGGATGATATTCGGGGGGTAGGTAAAGACGCCAGGATTGACGTTGATTCAGACCAATACTTTCTTGGGCGCTTGAATGAGATGACGGGCAAGTCAACGGTCGATGACCTTACCGCTTCTGAGCGTGAGGCTGTTCTTCAGGGGATCTTAAACGGAAGCCTGAATGCAAAGTATCGGTCTAAAAAGAAAAAGGCTCCAAAGGTTTCTTGGACCAAGAAGCAGCTTGATGAGTTGACAGCGGAGGAGAGAACACACGCCGAGGAGGTGATGAAAGAAGAGGCCGCCAGGAAAAAAATCGAAAATGAAGAGAGAGATGCGGAGTTAAAGAGGCTGCAAGAAATATACCTGGTTAAATCGCCAGATAACACAGGTGTTCCTGAAACGTTGACTCAACGCAGCAGAGCATCCATGAAGGGTTTTGGGAAGCCGATTGCTTTGGGAACCACCGTTAAGAACGCTGTTAGATCCTTTGCCCGTCTTGATGAGATTACTGCCAAGCTGGGTGGCCGGAATCCGCTGGAAAGCAACTCTCTTTGGAATGGTTATTGGAGTGAAGTCACTGGTGAGAAAGTAGTGATGCAGCCGCCCCATAAGGTGGTCGAGTATCTGGCTGACCCTCAGAACATTGCTGATACGTTGGGCACCCTAAGTAACAAGCAGATTACGATAGCTGACGGTGGGGTTGACATTACCGAGCGGATTGGAGGCCTGTACAAAACCGGCAAGGCTGACATTACGACCACAGGGCAAATGGTCTTGTGGTCTATTCTCAGCAGGACTTTGTCGTCGTACCCACATGAGAGTGGGTTTATAGATTCGTTCATGTCCAACGTTAAGCCTTTCATTAAGGCTGCCGCTGAAGGCAAGTTTGATTCAGAGATGCTGGACCGGTACCGGGTTTGGGTTGGTGCGAGCCAAACGAAAGCTGATCTTGCAAAATTAAGGGCACAGGGCAAAAAGCCTAGTAAAAAGACACGAAAAATCGCATTAGAGCGATTGTTGGAATCCGGGGCTATCACTGAAGCGGAGGCAGAGTCCCTTCGGTTGACCCCTCCCGCTATTCGTGATTCCGGCCCTGGCCAGCCATCGGTATTTAACTTGAATGGATTTGGGGATCAGTTTCTTTACAAGGCTGGTAAATTTCTCCCTGACGGTCATCCTCATGCTGGGAAGACGGCCCTTAGCGTTCTTCACGAAATGCTTATGGATGACTCAATATCCTCCAAGCAGATTCGTCGTGAGTGGCATGGAATGGTGCATAAATCAGGGGTAGACAACAAGATTCTATCGTTCTTGATTATGGTTTCTGGCCGAACCGATGTGATTGTTATTGACCGGGTTCAGGCCAATCACTTTTGGGACATTACTAATCGGAAATATGGTCGTGGAATCAAGGATCTCTATGAAGGGTTCGCCAAGAAAACAACGAAGGCTGCTTGGGATCTTTGGATGGCAAACCCAAGGGATTTCTCAAGTAAGCGTGGCCTTGCGGATGTTCTCGGAGGGGCGAGAGGCCTTGCTCTTTATGAGGTAATTGAGGACGCGCTTCTGAAGAACATAGATGAGGGGTATAGGCTGGCTGGCCGTGGTGATGTTGGGTCGGTTTCTCGCTTCCATTGGGAAAGTTGGGTGGCATCAAGTGGGCAGGAGGTTGGCCACAGCACGTTGGCTATCCTGCTTCGGGACGCACTTGGGGTTCAGGAGCCTGCTCGTGGCGTTTATGTTCGCGAGGGCAAGTTCGCGATGAAGCGGTACGGGATAAAATATGTCCCGTTCGAAGACGGTTCTCGTGTTTATGTAATGGAGGATTCTGTCGGTCGTCCTTATGTCTTGGATTCTGAGGCATTTACGGAATACAATGATATTCTCGACAAGCACGCGAAGAATAAAAACATAAAAAACAGGGTGGTACCTCGTGGATTCCTCATCTCAGACCCAAGCGCAGCAGGAATCCCCTGGTTCCACCGTACAGGAGTCAACAGAGCCAACCTCGATAGACTCATCGCCAAAATTGGACGCAGAGCAACTCTTAAAGAGGCTCTTTTACTCAAAGCTCGTGCCGGCAGAGATTACGGGGTTATCGAATACCCAGGACAACGACTCGACGATCGAGTAGCCCCGTTACGGATTGCTTTCGGAGACCCCCCTCCGGCTAAGGATGTGGTTGTAGAGGCGGCTTTAACTGGTGTCCAGACGGCTCGACCTGAACTTGAGGTCTTAAAAGAGCGGTTCCTTTCCGTCGCGAACAGCATAGCTGAGGCGAAGGCTAAAGGGGAACCGACCGCCACTTTGAGCGCTAAGCTTGAACGCATTGAAAGCACGATATTTTCTGGGTTTGAACCGGCCTTGCGGGATGTTCTGGATGAACCAGGTATCGAGATTGTTTCGCTTAAACGCGGTCTTGGGGGATGGGGCGCAGAAGAGCTTGAGCCAAACATTCGTGTCCAGCTTGTTGGGGACGAGGCACTGATTCGTGACCGGTTGGCGAAGTTTAACAGCACGTCTGGAATGAGCGGTGATGATGCCGTACCTCAAAGCGGGGGGTTGAGCCGGGTCTTTGTTGAGGTCATTGAGGACGCGCCTGATGTCGTTGGCAAGCCGCTTGATCGGTCTGTTTTAAGTCAGCTTGTTTGGGATGATGGGGGCGTTGAGCGGCTGGCTACGCTTCGGATTGGCATGCCAGACGAGATGCTTACACCAGAGGGCTTGGCTGAGCTTGGGCCGGTCCTCAAGAAGCACTCTATTGGCTTTACGGTGGACCGAGGGTTGGGAACCCTGGAGTTGATTCACACTCCAGAGTGGAACTCCATGAACGCCGGCGACACGTTCGATGTGTTTCTTCGTGCTGCGCGAGAGTTTATGGATGTAGCCCGCAAGCAGCATGGTTCAGATATTGAGGTTGCATGGGTTAAAGAGCGCGTTTTGATTAGCGCGCCAGAGGCCGGCAAGGTATCTGTAAATAATGCACTTGACACGGGCGTTTCCGAGTATAAAATAACGTCATATCAACAGGAGTTTACTGATGGCATACGCGAGACTGGAAGAGTTTACGAGGGACTTGGCGAAGGCGTTGGGGAAAGACCCGGTACCGGACGACTTGGAGATGCCGCCACCAGGGAAGCTGGACTTGAGCCACTTGAAGCCGGGGATGGTCGAGGCCTCCGTGAGTCTGTTGGGGGGGAGGTCGCAAGAGAGGGTGGAGCCGCAGACAGTGACGCCGGAATACGAAGCGCGGGTGAAGGAGGAGACGCGCCAGGACATGATGTATACCCACGGAGAGGATTGGGTGAACAAGTATTTTCAAGGGACTTGGGAAAGAGAGAAAGACCTCCTACTGTAGACTTCAATAAGCTCGATGATTATTCCAGATTTGAGGCTGCCAAATCAGGGAATGAACGGGTTGAAAATCTCGCTCCAAAATCTGAATCTGAATATAAAGGCTCAGATGTCTTCCTGTCGGTGGACAATGACGTTGGATACATTGTTAAAGGCGGAGACCTACAAAATGTATTCAACAACTCTAATGTTCGCGGTGCTGGCTCGGCTGGGATTTTCAAGGCTATCGAGGAAAGCGGAGCAGTAACCTTAGACTGTTACGACGGGCGGCTGCCTGTTCTGTATACACAATTTGGTTTTGTTGAGGTGGCACGGATCAAGTTTGCGGACGAGTACGCCCCCCCTGGTTGGGATTATGACGAACTTGGGCGACCAGATGTTGTCGTGATGGCATACAAGGGTGGTGATGTTTCCCGCATTAGGGAGCGGTTTGGCAAGTTTATTCACAGGATAACTGACAACTACGTTGATGATTTTGATGCTGCTCAAGCTACCGCCAGAAAGAGCGTCAAGCTGGATGGCGACCCACTGTTGGCAGATGTCGTTCGATATGGCGATGAGTTCTTTTCTGATGAGGCTCTTCTCGCGGCACGAAAAGAAACAGATTTCGACAAGTACAGCAGCGCTGAGAAAAGTCGAAAAGTTCTTGTCTATCTGACTCCTCAAGAGTTTTTGAATATGGCGGAACCATTCCCTATGGGCAAGGCCAGCAGAAAGAAGCTCTCTGGGATCGAACGATTACTTGCTGGAGAAGTCAAATTCAATGAAATCCCAGCCCTTTATCTCGAAAAAGATGGGTCTGTTTGGGGGCACAACGGGCGTCACCGCGCCGTCCGACTGAAGAGCCTTGGCGTTGAAAGGATGCCGGTTTTGGTGGAAGCGGAGTTTACTCGTTGGGCCAAGCAGACCGACCCGAAGAATCGTGAATACAAGGCAAGCCTGGTATCACAGCTTACTGGCCAAGACGGCACAAGCACCATGCGTGCCCCGTGGCATCTTGAGGGGCCGAATCGTGGCAGGCCATTGCCTGATTTCGACACTGATCGGCCTGTCGTAAGGCCTCCTGTGGAAGATGCTGCTCAAGCTTTGGCGAGAGATAGCGTTGATGTTGGCGAAGGGGCAGCCAAGACCGACCCGCCCACCCGCTATCAGCGCCGAGACGGGAGAGCCTTAGGCTATTTTGAATGGGATGCGGCTGCCGCTAAGTACGTCATTGCCTTGTTCCGAGATGGTGACATGAACACCTTGTGGCATGAGCAAGGCCACCTGGTATCAGCCATCATGGGCGACAAGTGGATGGACAAGATGGTCCGCTACTTTGACCATGAGGTTGCCCCCAATGGGAACTACCGCCTTACTAATCTTGGTGAAGAGCAGTTGGCAGATGCGTGGATGCACTACATGCAGACAAAGCACACGCCCCACGGCCCTGCCGGACGGTTGTTCGACCAGCTTCTTTGGTCTCTGAAGGAGATTTGGCGTCGGTTGCGCGGGAAGGATGCTGATGTCCCTCTTGAGATGAGAAGGGCTTGGGATGCTTGGCTGGAGCCAGAGCAGCAGTCTGCTCGATATGCCGCAATGACACAAGACAACGTGATGAAGGCTCGCCATCCAACAATTGTTTTGAAGGCGACCCGCGCTGAGCGCCTTGAGGCTGAACTTCCAAAGAAGGTAGGTAAAGCGCGCGATGCTGTTCGTGTTGACCTTCGCCCAGAGAGTGTCAGGCAAGCGCTTGGTCTAAAGGATGAGCTTTACTACAAGGACATCAGCACGGACCCGAATGTTCCTGAACATAGGATCGGTCGCCGCGCCACCACTGTAGAGGTTGATGCTGTTCAGTTGGTAAATGATGCCTTGGCTTATGTTCTGACGGAGCAGTGGAAAAAGGGCATTATTGCCGAGGATTGGGTCCGCATCACTATGCGTACCATGGTTCCAAAATCACGAATGGATCGGATGGAGCGTTCTATTAAGAATCGTTTATCTGATGCTATTGGGGTTCATCCAAAGAATCTCAAGATACTTGACGCTGGGGCTACGGTTTCCCCTGATACCCCCGGCATCGCTGTTGGAACACTGGCTGGTCGAACTTACAATTTTGACAGGTCAGTGATGATTCTTGACCCCGCTCAAGCTGCCGGCTTAAAGACATTGGTTCACGAGTTGGCGTCTGAGCCTATGGGAAACATTATCCCAGACGAGATGTTAGACCCGAACGCCAACTTTAATATCGTCACGGTTGAGCAATACGATGCAGTAATGGAGACGATGATTGATGTTGAGGCCGGGGTATCTGCTCGCGCCACACGATATGCTGAGAAGATTTCACCCACACTTGGGTATGCGATGGTCGATGCAGTGAAGGCCATGGCAAGAGGTCTCGCTAAGCCCATAGACTCGGTTAGCGAAATCAGGTCAAAGCTGACTTCAAAATTTGTTGTTCCGAAGTTTGGCGATGATCTCATCGACCCTGTTCCAAAAGACATCATTGAGGGCACCAAGCGAGAGCTAAATACATTAGACCGATGGTTGTTGCGGTTGGCTGATAAAGCCATCAAGGAGGATGGAGCAACGGTCTGGCGGGAAGTCTACACAAGCATGGTCGGACGCCTTGTGGCCCCGGTTGATAGCGGCCAGGTGTCAACCTTATTTGATCTTGTAGACCGTTTTGGTGGTGTTCTTAAAGCCGAGGTCCGTCGCCTTGGTCGCCTGGAAAGAGGTGAAATAGCGTCTGGTGATGAGGTGATCCAGATGACCCGTATGGAGATCAACAGTCGCCTGGATACGATTCAAAGCATACTCCAAAACGCTCATGGGTTGACTGATACAGAGCGTGGAGCTTTGAGGATTCTTCGTACCTATGAGCATGTTTCTGCAAGCGACCTAACTGATGCGGACCTGTACGCTATCGGGGATGGAATCAAAACGATTCACCATGGGCTGTTCAGAAGAAAGCAGTTGGTAATTGAGCGCTCCGGGGAAATCATGAGGTCTCTTGATGGGGTGGATGATAAGACCGTCTTGAAGGAGATAACTGATAAAGAGTATAAGATCGTCTATCAGCATTTCTTCAATGGTGAGTTTGATCGGTTGTTTGAGTGGGCGTCAAATAAGGGTCGCGACATTGGTGCGGATCCCGATGTAATCCCCGAATATGATCAATCGTTGGCCGTGCTTGAAATGATTGCTCGTATGCGCGCTAATGAGATTGTGTCGAATATGACCAGAAAGATGGCCGATTACGGCGTCACTCTTGACACTGCAAAGTTGACCGAACATCGGAAGTTTGGTCCCAACACGTCGTTAGACCGAGAGAAATTCGTGGACGATGTTTTGTTCTACATCAATAAAGAGATGGACTGGGATGCGAACATACTTCGGTATGAGGGGAGCGATAGGGTCACGCCAGCAAAAGCCCCACCCAAATACACTATTCACGATTTACCGCAAGCTGATGGCCCTGGTCGGGTGGGGATAGGTAATCACGACATGATGGCCTACACTAAGGCTCATGAGGTGCTTGCGTCCTGGGGCTTCAAGTTTGGTAAGAACACTTGGGAACGCTATGTCTTGCCAGACGGAACTGAGGCTCTGATGCCGAAAGGGGCCATTAAAGAGCTTGAAGATGCAGTAAGCAGAGCAGCAGATATTGGACATGCCTGGGCCGGCGGAGGCGGGCGGGCGTTGCGGTCGGCTCGTGGGAATGTCGCCCTTGAAAGCCCCAGTAAAAGGTCGAAGAAGGTGCGTGCTCAGCTACAGCTTGGCCGGGCCTTTGACACGATTGTGGAACTCAACCCAATTACCGCCGCACGAATCAAGATGGGCATTACGACGGGTCTTGTGTTGCCCAACCCGGCCTACTACGCAGGTGTATCCTTGGGGGCGCTTTTCCAGGCATACCAGACACAAGGCTTCTTTGCTGCTGGGAAGTATCTTGCAAAGGCTCCTATTTCTGCGCTTAGAACCTTGGGCCGTAGGCCAGACATGGTTGGGGCCGTCACAGCCCGAATGTGGAAAGAGGGGAATTATACGCCTCACGCCCCAGCTATTGTGACCAGATTCGGCCAAGTCTACACGGATGAGATGGTTAGCCATTTAACGATTCGTGAGGGGCTAAAGTCCGGCTTTATTCAGGTTGAAACAACTCAAGCAATAGCTCGTGATATTGAAAACAAGATGCCAGAGTTTATGGGCTGGATGAAGAAGACTCCGAGGTGGTGGCAACAAAACTTAATAGAAGTTTCCACAGCTATTGATAACTACTTCCGAGTCAGCATCTTTGTTGATGAGCTTGCTATGGGTAAGTCCCCGTCTGCGGCAGCAGAGATAGCAAGGCGAGCAGGGTTTGATTACGCAGACTTGACTGATTTTGAGAAGGGCACGATGCGTAGAGTCATCATGTTCTACTCATACCAGAGAAAGAATATCGATTTGTTTTGGGACACGTTCCTAAGGAATCCCCAAAGACTTATCGCGCAGATGCGACTCATACGCGGCTCACAGAGACTTGTGCTTGACGATGACGAGCCAGATGTCATTCTTCCCGAACATCTGCAAACTCGGCTTTTTGCTGCCGGTGTAGCTGATACACACAATTCTCACGTCAACAAGGGCTATGGGTTTGTGCTGCCAATGCTTCCTATAGAGGACGCGGTTCGGTTCTTTAGCGAGATTTATGATGTTGCTGCATATGCTGGATCAGAGCGGGGCGACGAGGCTGTGCGTGGTCTTGTCTCGCGAGCAACCCCTTGGGTACAGTTTCCATTTGTTACTGCTACTGAGAAGGATATTTATTACGGGTATGACCTTAACCGGCGTAACGTGGTTCCAACCTGGCTTATCGAGCTTGACTTCAACATGACTGGTGGCCAACTTTATAAGTTCTTGGACATTGGTTGGGTGGAAACGAAAAACAAAGCTTATGAAGATGTGCCTGGCCGTGGTCAGTGGATTGCGAGAAGCGGATGGCGTTGGTGGGTCTGGCGGAATCTGGCTCAATTCCCTGGTGCCGGTCGCTCAATGGACACTATTACTGCGGCTGACCGCGCCAATCTCGGCCCTGTTGAGTTGGTGGTTGAGCTTTCGGCCTTGTATAGAGAGCACGCTCGACATCCAATGGAAGAGGCTGGGTGGTTAGACACTCCGGTCACAAAAAAGGGTGTACCTTACCGGGCTGACGAGGACGATTGGCGCGGGGAAACGATGCTGCCCCGCCCCGGCTTGTACGACGAAGACTCAACTGATTTTGCTATTCTTGAGTTTTATGGCTTAATGGGGGCAAGAGCTAAACCCATTAAACATCGAAATGTCAGGGAGGCCAAGCTGATCAAAGATCACCGCTATGTTCTTCAGAGAGCATTGAGAGATTTGGAGCGAAAGTGAGCACCTTAGCCCTGATATGTTATTCTACAAACCGAACCCCACACCTATTCTATAAACGGAGTTAAAAATGTCCACACTTGTTGCACTGACCGGCGGTCGCCGCCTTACGCATGAAGCCATCACTGAGAAGCGTTGGGTGTCCCGCAGTGGGCCTGGCGACTATGTGACCCTTTTCAGCGACTTCATTCAGGACATTGGCGAGACTCCTGTTCTCCCTTGGGTTGTCACTGAAGACGGATCTACCGGCGCTACTGGTGCTTTTATTGATGCGCCAGACGGTGTGCTTCGATTGGCGCATGACGGTACGAATGAAGCCCAAGCCATGCTTCTGAGTCTTGGCGGAACCAACGCCATCTCCCCGACAAAGGAGTCAATTTTTGAGGCGAGAGTCAAGCTCACGCTCGCGACCGACTCTACATTCGATACAAGCAGTGTCTACGAGGTCATTGTTGGCATGTGTACTGCCGGCTCTGCGGTTAGCGCGTCCGCTGGGGCATTTGATGGATTCGCAGACAGTGTTGCATTCCGGCTTGGCGGCGGTGCGACTGCGGCCAACAACATCTACATTGAGTCTGATGACGGAACTACCGACAACGCTCCCGCCGATAGCGGTATTGACTTCACGTCTGGCACTTACCACGTCTACAAGATCGACATGAGCGATACCAGCGACGTTCGTTTCTACGTCGATGGCGTGCTTGCCAACAATGGCAATGGCATCGATATTAGCGCTATGGCTGCGACGGACTACCTTGAGCCGTTCATCTTGTTTGCTCGCACGAATGCTGGCGGAACTGAGCGTGCCCACACCATGGACATTGACTACGTCAACGTCTCATCGAAGCGTACCTGATCCTGAA
>Ga0098052_1000813_pt1 | contig 19705 bp, 34 predicted proteins | sample 15_taG_FD_81591 | JGI IMG/M metagenome (GOLD analysis project Ga0098052, IMG submission 81591) | Marine viral communities from the Subarctic Pacific Ocean - 15_ETSP_OMZ_AT15312 metaG | ecosystem: Environmental > Aquatic > Marine > Oceanic | place: Pacific Ocean | collected 2015-01-18
AGCCTCGATTTCTTGTCTCACGTCCTCGATATGTGAGCCCGTTAGCAGTCGGCGCCGTAGCCCTTGTTCCTTCCACCGCGCCTTATCTTCATCGCTTTTCGGTTGCGCTGCGCTTGGTATTTTCATTTCAACCCCAATGACTTACGAATATTTGTATCAACTACTTCGACCCTATCACTCATCTTTATTACTTTCAAGCCTTCAACCATTGGCACGTCCACACCAGCAGCCACGATTAGAATATCGCCTTTTGATACTTTATACCTCCGCCCTTCGATTTTTACACTCATCTCGACAGCCTTTTTTGTTTTAGCTTTTGCCATTTTTATCTCCCTATAAAAGTAACTTTGACACATTATCTAGCGAATCACCGCCCAGCCAATGCTCGCTGATATACGATACCGCATCGTACGGGTGTTTGTAATCGCTATTCTCGCCCCGCCAATGTCTCAGGCTGGAGATGAGTTTGGTACAGGTTTGATTTACACGAAAGCGACCGTCGATACAAGCATTAGATAAAATCCTCGCTCGTGCTTTTATGCTTCCCGCCCCTTTGTATGGAACCCCTATTCTGAATGGTGGACGCTTGGTGCCTGCGACCTTAGCGAACCCGCGCTCCAGCAACTCATTGACACTGAAGCCGAGCCCTAAACGACCAGCCGAGTTTGAGTCTCCATAGGCGACTTCGATTTGGTGCAGGTCGATACCCCATGCTCGTATCATGTCAGCGACTATTTTTGCTTCAACAGCCGGTGTATTGCGCTCAGTTGATACATATTCATCAAGTACCCATAGCCTATCCCCGTCCCAGCCAACGAGATAACAGACGCTATTGCCCGGCCGCTCGCCATGATCCCAACCGAGTCCTAACTCGGTAACATTTTCGGGGATTTCACTGAATACATTTTCCTCGCTAAACGCAATCCAACGCTCGGTGGTGATACCCTCCCAAGCACCCTCGACGCGCTGCTTATATTCCCACGGGCCGTAGCCTCTTATCTGTCTCTCGATAGATGCAGGCGAACGGTGCGGACAGTTTTCATGTGATAACTTTATTCGGTGAACGTCCCAGTCTTCAAGGGCGGGCTGGCCTGTCTCTGGGTTACCTTCCACGATGTCCCTGAGATATTCAACGGGCCTTCCAATAGGTGTGAAGCCCATAAACACTGGAGCCTCATTCACCGCAGTACGAGAACGGATTTCTCCAAAATGGATCTGTTTAGGTGTTTCATCTATGGCCAGCCAGTCTATCGTGGCACCAGCAAGGGCCATAACGGACTGCTCAGACCCCTTACCAACTATCAATGACCCATTAGTCAGACGAATCATCATCGAGCCTCTATAGCGATAACCACGGGCAGGGTCGTAGGTACAGTTCTCATCTACGGCTCCCAGAGGCTCTATTTCTTTCAGCTTCGCAGAAATGTTAGCCCAGCCGCTTCGTAAGTCGGCGCATAGTATCCAGCCGAGATTACCCGCGCTGGGTGTCTCTCGATAAGGGTGCTGGCCCAAGGCATGGAACCAACATTCGGCGGCGAGTACTCGTGTCTTGCCAATCTGATTACCTCCAATAAGTATTCTTAGAAGGTCTTGGGACTCGTGAAATAAACGCTGCCCATCGGACATGCCACCATGACCAGCAGCAGAATGTATATAAGTATCAAGCGAACTGGTTCGGCTATTATTGAATACAGAAATCGTAGACAGGTCGAACACTATTTACCACTCCGATTCAGCGCGTCGAGTATCATGTCCTCAGGCAACTCTGATATCTGAGCGACGATTAGCTCGCGGCCCTCTGGCGTTGAGGGGTCTACCATATTGCTCGAAGAGGTATTGATTTCAACTGGCACGATGTCCCTACGATAATCGTGTCGGCGTTCCAGTAACCAAGCAGCGGCAGTCCAAGTCCCTTCCTGAGCAGCCTTTTTGATACTCGCTAAGGCATGGGCGGCACTCTGAGCCTCAGCCCTTTTTAGGGCATCAAAAAACTCAATATATTCTTCACGACCAGCACTCGCTCGACCCTTCCATTGATGGAAGCATTGAACAGTAATCCCAGCATATTGACAGGCCAGTTTTTGTGTCATTCCTAGCCGATACCCTTCCACTATTTTGGCGCATGTATCGTCATTGAACTTCATTTTTTGTGTTCCTCTCGTAGAATCATCGGCGTTGTATTCTTCCATGATACACGGTGATGCAGCCGTCTGTGTCCAGACCCCATTGAAATAATGCTCACATTCGAGGGTGAGAACATTACAGAATAAAAGGATTTGACATAGGTTCCTGTATCTAAATAGAGCTCAGTCAACCCTCCCGATTGCTGTTGAGTATCGGATTGGTCAAGGCTCAAATAGTTTGTTGTGCCGTACAATACTCCACGGGTCGCATCAACAACATAGGTCGTAACGTCATCATTCAAGATTGATACGAACTCCATTGGGTTATCGGTTGATACAACAAAGCTATTCATTACTTTTCGTTTAAGCATTATCGCCTTAGCCGACGTTGATTCAGAGCCTCCGATATAGTCTCCACCCTGAGCCATAGCGATTGACCTGTATGGTGTCTCACGAATAAAGGTTACCATCGCTTCAAAAACATCATCGAGCCTCCGTACCTTGACGGCGCCATGATACGAACGGTCTGGATTGAATCGCCACCAAAACCCCGTATAGTCATCATCAAGCTGGATATAATGTGTCACTCCAAGTTCGCGAGCTATCTCTGGATTTGCGTTTCGGGCATAAATAACGCTACGAGGGTCGTTGAAGTTATTTCCTTGGTCGAAGGTCTTCGCTACCTCAGACTTGCTAAACACATAAACTTCGTCGCCGTAGCGATTTATGTATTCAGTTAGGCTCTCATCTTTATCGTCAACCAAAAGGACTATCCTGCCACTGTATCCATATTCCCTCAGCTTATTATATGTGCGAACGTTGTCTGGTCTGCCATGGGTCAAAATAAATGCACAAAAGTTATCCATTTTGTTCCTCAGTATTTATTTCTTCAAGACTACCCGTCAGCTTGATGTACCCTTGCTCAATAGCCTTATCAAAGTCAATAATAACGAGCGCAGAGTCCTCCATTAGCGATTGCACTTCAGGGTCTGCATGGGCATAGAACTCAGCGATTTTATCATACCTAAATACGGTATGCCTTCGAGCTGCTGATATCAAGAAATCCTTGGTTGAAAGGTCAATATCAGCGTTTTCAACTGCTTGAATCAGCTTATTTGTTTTATCAGAATCATATATTTCAGAGGCATTAGGACACTCGCCTGTCGGCTCATATATCGGGGCTTTGACCTTACACGTATATTTATCAGATTCATCGTCGATGTCAGGCATCTCCAGCAGGTCTGATAACTCCTCGTCTGTAAATCCTAACATTGACACATCAATATCTTCGTCCCTTAGCTCCTCCAAGACGGTCGCCAATAGACTTTCGTCCCAGTCTGCTATCTCGCCTATTCGGTTATCAGCAAGAGCCAATAACTTTGCGTCGGCTGGGTCTAAGTCCATAAAACGCACAGGAACAGTATCAAGACCCAAGCTTTGAGCAGCCAATAGCCTTGTATGGCCCGCAATCACCTCTCTATTCTCTGTTCGTGCGATGATAGGGCTAGCAAACCCAAAACGCTTTATGCTCGCTGCAACGGACTGTACGGCGGTTTCATTGTTCCTTGGGTTATCAGCCCAAGGTGTTAGGGATTCGATATCAACCCATTCTGCCGCCGCTTCTATTTTTGTATTAGACATTTATTTATTTCTTCCTTTCGTTTATTAGTTTGTACATTGGAAAAACGGCCTCAATTGACCGCTGCTCGTTTCTTATTTTCGTCCTGCCCTTACATGAGCGATACGCTGCCCTAAATGACGCACGATGAGCTGTCAGTGTTGATTCCTGCGCATTACATAGTGCGACCCAGCCGCCACAGGCTCCAATGCCTGCTTTGATTCTCACGTGTTTAGAATCATCATCATGATATCTCGTGGGCCTACGGCCCCTGCCACGGCGACGAATCAAGCTAATGGTTTCGGCCCAAGCCTCGTCAGAATCATCTATCTGCTCGAGTTGTTTCTCAGGAGTGAGTGCGAGTAAGGCTCCAGCCGTTGGCCACCATTTCGCGTCAGGGCTTCGCATGTAGCTGATAACCGCTTGGGTCAATACATCATCTGTTAGGTCAGCGAGCAATGTATGCCAGAGAGTTACGGCGGCCTCTCTATCCATGGTCGCCCATGTTTCTGGTGGTCTACAGCCAGCCATCAATAGTGTGGCGAACATCGTCCTTACGGCTTGCTTTGAAAGTGGTTTAGTCATTAGTTTTTTTCCTCGTATTCGGCCTCAAAGACCTGTTGTGGTTGGGGGGTGCTGAACGGTATCACGTTCGTATCGTTTATGTCATCAAGAAATCCTTGGAGTAATGAACTCGCGAAGCCTTTTCCTGCGGCAGGAGCCTTTGTTGGCTCATTCAGAAATCCAAAATATTGTTCGAACTTATCTTCATTCAGAATCGTATTGATGCTGTAACTACCTTCGCGCAGAAACTGAGCCCTACTATGGTTTGAGGTCTGCCACCATTTGACAACATCGATGATGTTTGTCTCAGTGTAGGTATCCAATAAGACCTTCAGCATTTTTATCCTTTTCTTGTTTAGCTTCATTTTCCTGCCGCCCTTGGCATCGAGAATCTGAGCCCAGAAATCGGTATATATATGGTTTTGTTGTTTTGTTGTTTTGTTATATATAAGAGAGGACTTCGGGTTCTGTCGGGAACCTGTTTTTTTCCTGTTGGTCACCTCTTGTGATTTCGGGGGTTTAGCTTCACTTTTCTGTTTATTTTCTGTCGGAAACCTGTCAGCCCTTTTTAGGTTACTTTTCCACTCATCTGAGCGCTGTAATAAGTCATAGACTTTGTTCGGCTTCCAGCCCCATCTGGTAGCGAGTTTACCCCTTCCCATTGGTCGCTTCATAAAGCCCATGCGCACTTGGTCATCTTGATACCTCAAGTCCATTAGTGCCGCTTTTTGAGGCCAAGGTTTAGTAAGTGAGGCGGCGATATCTGGCCACCATCGAATATTCATATCTGTATACGGTTCTATCATTCTGTCCTCTTGTGGTTGATAGTTCATTTATTCGCTTCCTGAATCGCATAAGCCCCACGACATGCAACTGGGCTCCAGCTCATCTTCCCTGAAAAAGTTGAACTGTTTACCTCCAAAAGAGGTTTTAGACCATTGCACCATCTCGTCGATTGTGGTCATATCATCTCCAGAAGGGCCATTCTGACCGAAGAATGTCGGAAGAGCCCCGCTAAAGTGATTGCCCTTGCGCTTATACCTCTCAAGGGTCAACCTGCCTACATCGGCTTCAAGGTCGCGCACTAAATCGATACGATTCTGGTCTGTTTCAGCCATGAATCTGACCTCCGATTTCCTTGAAAAGATACACGGCCAACACCCAACGCGGTCAGCCCCTTTTAGGTATAAAGGATTGGGCGCTAACCCATGTCGGGTATGGATATCAATAACGTCTTGAGTTGACCAAGTGATAATAGGTCGCCAGACCATACAGTCGAGGCTAGTGGATATCTCGCGCTCTGGCAATTTGGCCCTCGCCTTACTCTCGGCGGCCCGAATACCAACCGTGTTTACTGGCAATAATCCATCTTCCAGCATGGGTCTCAATAGTTTTTTGAGAGTCCTTATCTTCAGAAGGTCAGTACACCACCTCCTCTTCCTACTCGGAAACATGCCTTTTCGTATCGTCAAACGAATAAATGCTGACCTATGACCAAGGCTGTCTTCATACTTGACAGCCAGAGCCTCCTGTTCGGGGTCTAGTTCTGGCATCGGTGGTTCTATCATTTCGATTGGGCCAATCGCGTCAGTCAAAGTCGTTCGTATATATTCATAAACAAGCGGATTTTCCCAGCCTGTATCAAAGAAAACATTACGGCATTCAATCCCCTGTTCTTTTAGGTGTAGGGCCATAGCTGCACTATCTTTACCGCCGCTAATAGATGCCAAATAAATCGTATCACTCATTTCTCGTTCCTCCTATGGTTGAAAAAAAGGCGGGCCTCTCACCCGCTCGCCCGAAGGTCTTATTGAGCCCTAAAATGGAATCTCTTCGAACTGGGCTGCTGGTTTAGCCTCTGCCGTCATTGTCTCACCGCGTGACCCAATAAACGTAGCCTTATCTGCAGTCATCTCCAGATTGGAAACCTTGTCTCCATTCTTGTTCACATAGCTGTTTATGCGAACCTCGCCGACACATATAATCGTGCGGCCCTTGGTACCATGCTCACCGATGAACTCGGCGGTTTGACCAAAGCAGGTGACGCTATACCACTCGGTCGTCTTTTGCCATCTACCATCGACCTTGCCACGGCCATTGACAGCAACTGAAAAGCTGCACACCTTTTTACCGTTGCTGGTGTCTCTGACCTGTGGGTCGCGACCCATATTTCCTGCGATTACTGTTATTGATAAACTCATATTCTCGTCCTCCTATAGACTCATTATTAATATTATTAGTCCGTAACACACGGGTAATAAAAGTATTGACTGGATTATTTGTTTCGTTGTATCAGGCATTTGGTGTCTCCTGTAATGCTGGTAAACCACCATCGTCCGTGTCTTTGTAACGAAAGTCTTCGATTTCATAAAGCCCGCTAGCCTCACAATCAAAGCAGACGGTAATCGAATAATCGCCCTCTGGATTCATGTCCTCTTGGTCATCTGAACACCATGTTTCATCGCAGAACTCGCAACAACAGTGCGACTCTGGAAACATCGGTAAATCAGCATCAAAGTGTGCTGAAACTTGGTATGGCCTCTGGCCGTATGGGTCATTCATTTCTATTATTCTCCTTGCCCGTTATGGGCTGTGGTTGGGTTTTTTGGCATGTCTCACAAGGATAGACGACCTTCTTGTCTCCAAGAAAACCGGCTGTCTTGCCCATGCCTCCGCACTCTTCACACTCGCTGTAAAACTGGCGGCGATAATACCCGAAACATTTCGGGCAAATATTAGATAACGTGGATTTCGGAATCGAATCACCACATTCATGACACATCATGGGGCCTCCATGAATGCGCGGTATAGCTGGGGGCGATACTCGAAAGGTATCATTGAAGCCATTTTCTTGATGGCCGCCCTTGGCGGGAGTCTGTTGCCAGACTCCCACGCAGATACATTAGGTTGTTTAGTCCCTAACTCTTTGGCCCATTCATACTGATTGAACTCAAGCTCAATCCTTATTTCTCTAATCAGCTTATGTATCATTTGGCACCCCTCGCTTCCTTGGCATAATCAGCCTTTTCGTCGTCTGTCGCAGTCTCAAGGAACCTGTTTAGACCCTTGATTTCCTTCTCAGACATACCACTCGGCCTTTTACCCTTACGGACTTGGCACAAATAGGCGACTGTCTCATAGTCCCAGCCAGCCTTAGTCCATTCAACCATCAGGCGTTTCCTATTCTCTTTGAAATAGTCAGACTGTGCTGGCTTTTTAGCCTTTTTATGTGCGTCTTGGGCTCCATTTCCGTCGTCGTCTTCGGCGCTGAGTCCAAGGGCTGCTTGGGCACAATACCTACGAAGATAGGTTATTCCGCTTCCAGCGCCCTGTGGCCCCCCGCCCTTGCCTTGGGGACACTTGGCTATTGATATCATTGCAGAACCGCTCTTATGCGAAATGACGGTCGTTAGCTCCACTTGGGAGCCAGCGCAGTCATTCGGAAACTGCATAATCGCCAGCCCATGCTTATTCATAGCTGGTTTTATGGTATCCAAGACCACGCTTATATCCGCATATTTGCTCTTGAAAAACGGGTTGTTAGCTCGCTTGACCGCTGGGTCTATCTCACTCTGGGCCAAAGCCAGAGCCTCGAATAATGGGGCCATGTCGCCGTAAAACGATAGGGTTATGGTTATATCTTCTGCTGTCAAAATTGATGGTTCATTACTCATCTTTGCTTCCTTGTGATTGTGTCCAGTTGGACGGGTTTGTTTTGATTCTTGATGGTGCTAAATCCCACTCAGAAACAGGTGACCTGACTATTGAGCCTGAGCTATAAAATGTCATACAGAACCCTTTTTGGGTGCCGCCGACTATTCCAAATCCCGTCGTACCGAGCCAACCTAGCCTAATAGCCAGCGCCTTCATCGCTTCAACGTGATTGTCAGCTGGGTTGAGCGCATGGTCATAAGGAACCACCAAGCGTTTGCCGCCAGATGTCCTTACGACTATTCTCGCCCCTCTATGATTAGTCGGCCCGACGTAGTGGGATTCTATCGATTGATTTGGATAATACTTACCCATTGTAACCTCCCACAGCTTGCCACATCAAGCTCGCATCACGGGTCACAATCGCTGTTGAAGCCCTGTAAAGGTTCAGCGACAACTCTGTGAGATAAGCGAGAACGTTTTCGGGTGCGCCCATCGCTTGGCACCCGTCCCTGAAGTCCGAGACAGAGCTACCGAGGTCTATATACACGTGCGAATTATCTTTGCCATGAGCTACGAACATATAAGGTGGATTATCACCGATGTTTACCCATAGCCTACCCCTCCAGCTATGCGTCACATCTTTATCAGGCTCGTCTATTTCGAGTTGAGTTACTTTTATTTCCATTTTTCTTTCCTGTGGTTGTGAGCGGTATTGCTCGTTTGGAGTCCCATACCAGCTACCTGATACGGGGCTCCAACCGTGGGATACCACTATCTGTTACTATAAGCCATAGCGACCGCTCGCTGCTCATCAGCATTCAACTTGCCCCACCAATGTGCGGCCTTATCGTCGTTTGCTAAACTCAGTCGGTCGCTTGGGTCTTCACATGTACCATGCGAGCCGTCTCCGCCGATTGGAGTGGGGTTTGACGCTTCGCTAAGGTGTTTCCATAGCTTGACGTACAGGGCGTCCCCAGCGGGCCGTCCACCGTCAAGATAGCTTGTGTATGATAAACACTCGGCTACCTCATCAGCAGTCCAGTATTCCAAGCCCTCAGGCATAGCGAAGCCGGGCAGACTTCTTAGACCCCAATAAACACTCGGCAGAACTTTGAAGCCCTCACCCTCAACTCGGTACGGCTTGCCGAGTAATATGAAGACATCGCCGACCATTGAAGACCTCTTCCTCGTCCACTCGGTCAACCCTTGGTGCTTTACATCATCTGGCAACCCTCCCTGAGAGGCGACCCAAGCCGCCTCCAAGTAGACCATAATCCAGTCAGCAGGAGGGTCATCTTGTGAGACGACAGACATGGGAAGGACAACCTCCCCCGCCCTACCATAATCGGCTGGATAGTTGAAAAGGTCGCCTTTCAGGCTCCCCATTCCGCCTTCCCTAATCCTCGCTCGCCTGTTTACGTGGAATATCTCTACTGTTATTGTTTTGTTACTCATCTCATATCTCCTGTGGTTAGCCCCTATGGGGCGGTTATTAGTAAACTTCCGCTTCGAATAGTTGTGTTGCAAGTGCTTCAATACGCTGCATAATGCCGCTGGGTATTGAGTTATAGTTGCCGTCGCCCTCTACAGCCCCTTGGTCGAGCGCAAAGCACAACGAGCTACAGCCCTTGTTTGGGTGTTCTACATTCCAAGACGTAACCCAGTTTCCGTTATCAGCTTGCTCGCAGAAGTCTGGATATACTATCCACTTGCTGTTGCCGATTTGGTGTTCTACCCACATCGGGCTTTCTTGAGGGTCTAGTTCGTTTGTTGATTGTGACATTTTCTCTCCTGTGGTTGTGAGCGATATTGCTCGTGTGAAGCAGGATACCAATCGATACCCTGCTTCACCCGCGAAATACCTGCTACGCATACATCATCATGCAACGAAGCTCTTCCTCCCATTCTTCGATTGCATAGTCAAGCTCGCAGGGGTCGTTGACATAGCCGCATCTGTAGCCGTGTCTCCCCGTTGTCCAAAGCTCGCCGTTTGCATATAAAACGTAGGTTGTATCACCTCGTTTTTCCTTAGCAATAGGCTTCGTTGTCGGTCTTTTTTCGTTACTCATTTCATTCTCCGTGGTTGTGGCTAACTACAGCCGATTCAGCAAGTCTTACAGCATCATTGGCGAACAGCAAGAACTCCTCTAACATCGAGCAGTCAGCGTTATCAAGCGGGTTGCCATCACGCCGCCTAAGCTCAGTCAAGCCGAGGGCCTCAATCGCGTCGATTACCGCCTCCAGCTTCGAATCTATATCGTTATTTTTCATCTCATTTCCTGTGGTTGGAGCCCCCGTAGGGGCGGTTGTTATTGTTCGTCCATTGAATAACAATGGTTGATTCCGTCGTTATCAAGACTGTGATTTACACTAGACACAAAACTCTCAAACTTAGAGAGTCTATAAAGCGCTGATGTTAATACTCTGATTTCCGCTTGTGATAGTATTGAGTCTATGTCTTCGGATTCCAACGCGTCATCTATCGCTGGGCAAATCGCCGAAAGGGCGCCCGAGATTTTCTTAAACTGTTCAAAATCTTCACTATGCATCTTTTTAAGGTTTCTTACGTTCATCTCATTCTCCGTGGTTGTGGGCGATATTACCCTTGCTACCTATCGAATGTCTCCGATAAGTAGCAGTTGTTTACCGCTGGTCAGGGGTTAGTGAGGGGCCGTTGTGAGCTTGCTCAAATCGTTCCCAGTCTGCTAGTAGTGCAAACCTTTCCTCGATTGTATCCTCTGCGACCCAAGATGAAACGCGCCTTGTTTTACGTTTGGGCCTGTGGTTCATTTCTTGGATTGCTTGGGCGACACTTTTCTTTTCTGACATTCTATTCTCCGTGGTTTGAGTGGTATTACTCGTTTGAAGCACCACACGAATCAAGCCCATGCGATGCTTCAACCGCGAATACCAATCCGCAGTGTACACTTTACAGTCCTGACCAGCAGCCTCTCCGTGTGATACATCGCGCATCTTTCGGTAGCCTCTCTGGCCTCATCCGTCTGTGTCTTATGGGGTTATGTAAAAGATCTGTCCCTCTAATAGCGCAACAGATATATATAGTAAAGGGCCGCTATCCGATATGCGCTCTAAATACCTAGAAACAGGAGCATAAAAAAAGTTGTAAAGTATTTCTTTACAGATATAAATAGCCCTCATTTACTGAGCAAACTCGCATTTTTGACGACCTCCATTTGCTGAAACCCCTCCTTGTCAAGCGGTTTTTTTGCTGTTATTTGTAAAATCCACCATGGATACTGAAGCCAATATCAACCTGCTGTTATTCATCGAGCCGATGGGTAAACAAAGACCTCGCCTATCGAGCAGGGGTAGATTCTCAAGGGCCTATACTCCTAAGAAAACAGCAGATTGGACGAAGACAGCTCGCCGCGCCATAAAGCGCCTGTATTCGCGGGAACCAATCGAGAGGTCTATTCCCATTGAGGTCAAGATTACAGCCGTCCATAAGCGACCACAGAGGCTCCAGCGAAAGTGTGACCCCATAGGCAGGATATGGAAAACAACCAAGCCTGATATTGATAACATTGCGAAAATCGTATACGACTCTGGCAACGGGCTGATATGGGCTGACGATTGTCAGATTGTGAGGGCTATTTGTGAGGACGTATATGCCGCCAAAAATGAGGCTCCAAGTATTTCGATTTGCATTCGTAGGCTGGACGAATATACTGACTTCGCCGATGAGTAGTCGGTATTTCCTCGTGGTTGAGGTGAGCAATAGCTCAGCCCAGCGGCTTAGCGGTCGCTGGGCCCTTCAACCATGGACTACCCCAGAAGGCGATGTCAGAAACATCTAATAACAATGATTGGATTGTAATCTACTCGCCTTGGCAATGGTGCGCGGTGCGACCTGACCCAGAGTTGACCACGACACAAATATTATCGGATTTCGTGATTGATACAAAAAAGCTCTGGAACCATAAAAACTATAATGAAACAATAATAGTTGATACAGAAAATCAGCTCATTGAATATGTGTTTCGGCAGACTGAAAGTGAACCATTCTTTGATGTATTAGAGGTTGAGCCATGATCAAGAAAAAATGTATCTCGTGTGATTTACCAGCCACGATACTTATATACGGAGCCTATCGCTGCACAAAATGCGCAATGAATATGACCTACCCTTTTAGAAACGGAGCGCCAAGTGGTAAGAGTAAGCGCTGAGCAGTTTTGTAAACAGATGAATACCACCCGTGAACAGTGGGATTTGAAAGGCGATGAACAGATACATATATTTGCTGATGGTTCCATAGAAATCATACACCCATCAAGACTAAAGATTTACCCCAAATATTTGCCGTTCGTTCGCACCGAATTGAAGCGAGTATTTTATAAATAAAAACTAGCGAAAATAAACCGAAAAAACCATTCAATTATAGTTTCACGGTTTATAAGGTTTTTCTGCCATAAAACAGATGGAAAAACAGAACAAAAGACCCATAAAAGACTAATGAAGCAAAAACAGGCCCGCTATATAGCGTTTTTTGACGGGGTTTTATACAAAACTTGAGCTTAATCTTTAGTTATGTTTTCACTCAAAACTTTATTTTGAAAACGGAAAAAAGTATCACTGTTTCTTTAGGTCTATTTTTCTTCAAAACTTTATTTTGATTTCCGAAAAAAGTATCGTTCATTGAACAGCGGCTAAATAAGCCAAAACTTTATTTTGAAAACGGAAAAAACAGAGGCCATTCTTAACCTCTTATTTTATGTTTTACGCGCCGAAATGACGAGGGCTTGGTAGGAGGTGACCGTCCGAAGCCACTGGCCGAAGCCCAAGCCCCCGCCACTTTTTATTCGATAATGGGCTCTTCGGGCGCTCCCTCTGCTCCCTCTGCTCCCTCTTCAGCCTCTTCAGCCTCTTCAGCCACTGGCTCAACGACTGTTTCCTCTACAACTGGAGCTTCTGGCTCGTTGCGAGTCAACTGGCAGGTACCAAGTGAGGTTGTAACGACTATCGCCCCACCAATCATTGCTACCTTTGGATTCAGCTTGTCCCATTGTTTTTTGATTTCCATACGTCCATTCCTAAAATAACGGCTCTCACCGTTGATAAATGCTTCGCGACATCACGCCTCAAAGCGTCTAAATCGAATAACATTCCCGGACATTCCGTGCTTGCACTTGGCATTTCACGGTGTCCTTTTATGTGTTGTTCGTCTAAATCGAGGTCTATACATAAACGCACCAACTCAGTGACTAGCTCAGACCGTATTCTTGGGTCTGGCTGCTCGTCTGACCAGTTGCCCACCATAGCAATCCCTAACGATTTCGAGTTGGAGCCTCGAACATGCGCTCCGTATTCCCACGGGTCAAGCGAGCCGTCCCCATCATGAGGACGACCGATTTCTGTTACAGCCCGGCCATTTTCATTCAGTCTGACGACGTAATGGTAACCAATGTCCCTCCAGCCATTCTGGTCTACATGTAGCCGTCTGAGTTGCTCAACAGTCCAAGTTGTTGGTGTAGCCGTGTGATGGACTACCAAATATTCAATGCGAGCCAATATACACCCCCACAATCGCCCCTACAGCGAAACCTATGCTAGCATACCCACGCCAGTCCAGAAACGATTCAGAGCGATTTACGGCTATCTCTGCTTCGGCTGCTTCCGCCCATGATTGTATCGCCAGTAGATGAGCGACCTGTGAAGTTGGTACGACGACACCGCTACAAGCATAAACAAACCCACCGGGCTCAATAAAGTCTGGCGATGGAGCTTGACCCTCTGTGACAGGTATGGCCGAAACGCACTCATAATCCACTGGAGCCGGGCGAGTTGGTAAGTCTGGGGTCGCGAGGGCGATGGCTGATAAAAGTATCATAATCCATTTAGTCTGTCGGCGAGGTCTTGTTCTGGTGTATCACCTTCAACCTCTTCAATAATGTCTTCGATTTTTGATTCAGATATCCTGTCCATCTCACGATGTTTCGCTTGTCGCTTTTCCCTATCTACAACCCAAACAACGAGGGCGAAGACCAAGCCAAAAATAAACTCAATCACCTTTTAGCCCATTTACTGTCGTAATGACCTCGCGCAATAACGACTCATATTTGGCCTGTAACTCTTCATTTTTCTTGGAAGCAGTCACGTTTTGACGTATCAAATAAGCGATAAGCAGACCCGTCATTCCAAGGTCAACCAACTGGGCGGTGAGTGCGTCCATTACTTCCAGACCTCTATCAGTACCGTAATCATTATAGGAGCTATAAAGGCCGTGAGCAGTAAAGCACCAATTCCCTTGTTTAGAGTCGCGTTTAGAGAGCCCTGTAAAACGTCCAGTTTGTCCATGGTCTTTTCGTGTACCCGCTCGAGGTCAGATATCCGGCGCTCGGAAACCTTGGTTTTATTCTTCAAAACCTCAATAGATGTTTCAGCGGTGCGTAGTCGTTCCTCGACCATGGTTTTATCCCTGTGCTGCTAATAGGGCAGCCGAGGCCGCCTCCAAGTCATATTCTTGCTGATTGACGAATAGCGCATATTGCACCATCTCGAAAATCAAATAGCTGATAGAATCGACGTCTGCAAAGTCACCAGCTCCAGATGTGGTCAGGTTTGCTAACAGTTTGTCGGTCAATACCTGCCGCCCATCTAAGGCTTCAAGTGTCTCCATAAGCAAGGGCAAAGCTGATAGCTCACCCGTTTGGATTGCTTTAGTACCCATTACGGCCTCCCCTGTAGACGGCCCTTGACGGCCTTGTAAAATACTTTAAATGTCCAGCCCTCATTGGCATAATAAGTCTTATTTCCAACCTTATTACCAATCATTATTCCGACCTTTAAAGTTTGGTCTTCAACCCAGTATCGACCTGTCCCTAGCCAAGTCGAGTTATCCCTAGCGGCTGCTGTCACATTTGCCCCACCACCGCCATCACCGAGGCGACGAGCTAAGAGGTCACGGACTGTAAACTGTATTTGACCGCCGGGATTGCCGCCTGCTATCGCCTGTTCATACACTGGAATATTTCCATAGCTCGCATGAGCCCAAGACGTTGGAAGGCCACTAGCGCTCATGTTCTCGTCATCAACCATTGTATTAGAATAAATGTTTGAAGCGTCGAAATAGTTGCAGATAGTCGCGTAATGCTCAGGAGTCGGGTACCACGTGTCACGGCTCGCAGTCATATAATCGGCGCCAATAATGACACCATAAACAGGCTTCCTGCTGCTTGATGTGGGGTTACCAACGACCCCGACATGCTGAAGCATAATCTCGACCGAAGATAGGTCTTGCATCTTGATACCTGTGTCTAGCCAGAATACAGAAAATCGCCTTGTAATATTGGCCGGATAGCCGCCGGGTGTGACGTTTGCTACTATGGTCGCAGTCGTCGCTGAACCATCATCAGTGAGATTTATATTACTCGCCGTGTAACTATCGAGGGCTCCCAGTGAACGACCAGCGGTACACATGGCAGGAGTTAGACGAATGTATTCGGGGTCTGAGCCACCGCCACCACCGCCACCACCGCCACCGCTAGGGACATCGGCTATCGGCCAGACTCTTTTAGGTGTCGAGAATCCCATGATTTACCCCCAGTCGCTGAGCAATAAATACCTAGTAAAGATGACGTTATCGGCGCCAGCATCAGGATTTGAGCGATGATACAGAATCCCTGTGGTGCAGTTGAATGGATTCGGTGGGTCGGAAATGTTGTTTACCGAGGCAGCAGCTACATCATTCTGAGCCAATACGGATAACCCAGCTGGGTTGGTGGTAAAACCAATCACAGGGTCTACGGTTGTGGCCGTTCCAGACTGTAAATGTGTCACCTGTTTGAGCAAGCGAGCAGCATCAGGAACATTCGTTATGGTAGCTTCGCTGGCTACCCCGCACTCGTTTTCCTGAATAGTTATTATGTATCGGCCTTTACCGAGTGAAGTCGTTGCCGACGAGAATGAGTAAGCCATTCGTCCCCCTTATATGTTTATTGTATCGTCTATTAAGTTTGGAATCATTAAAAAGTCAAATATTAGCGAGCCCTCGCCCCATTTGATGGTTTGAACCATCATTCGCTGGTCTGATAAAAATAAGGTTTCATCAGTGATTTCCACAATATCACCGACATTGAGCCAACCCAAGGAAATATCGCCTTGGTATTGGATTCTGCGATGCTTTTTGCTGAAGGCTATCGACTGCCATGCGAGTATTTTATACGCGGTTGCTGGGTCAGCTACCATAGATGTTTCTGTCTCATAGGCTCTGGAGCCAAATCTGGCTCGGCTCGATTGAGTAAATACATTTCTGCCAACCAGATTAGATGTTTCGGCTATGGGGTCACCCGTCAATTTGGTGCGTTTAGCGAAATCCTGAGTCGCTACGTTGTAGCCCCAGCGCAGTGAAATCTCATTTCGTATCTCGTTGTCCTGATACTCCACGCGACCAACTCGCTCAATATCGCTTCCTGACGTTAGGTTCGCCACAGAGGGCGCTTGGTAGTCCCAGACGATTGGATATACCCCTTCACCCGAAACAGCCAAGGAAACGGGCAAGAGCGATAAGACCTCTGTCTTCAGCCAGTTCAGGATATCAACCGTTTCGCCGATGAATCCTTGAATCAAGAAATCATTTAGTGTATCAACGCTGGTTACTGTTCTGCCGATATCCACCTTGAGCCCTGAAGCTGATAAGGCCCACCGAATAACGTCTCCAGCACCAACCAAGAAATCCACTGGAAACTGGTCATCTGTTGTAATCAATAAACGTGACTTTTCACTCTTGAACGGGTTGAACATTCCGCCCGCGTTGTACCAGTTGGGAGGGGCGTCGATATCACCCTCACCCCATCGCACCCAGAAGGTTCGGTCTGAGATGCTTGGGAATGACCCAAGGCTAACCGTAGCGACCTGATTACCAAGGGCGTCAGTCGTATTAGTTACAGCGGTAGTATTCATATTATTCAGGCTGTCATATACATAAACAAAGGTAGCCCTGACATGGTGACCAGCAATGAGCCCAACGGTGCTACCTGCGGTTGTGTCAACCACGTATAAAGGGCTGGAGGGCCTATTGAGATTCCAACCTGCTGCCCCTATTATGGTCGGATAGGTCTTACCAGCGCTGTTATCGGCAGCATCTGGCCATGTCGTGTCATCGATTATATGATTCGGCGCCGGATACAGCATGGAGTTGTCTAACCAATCAGGCTCCAGAGAGAATGATACAGCTTCACCAGCCGCACCATAATCAGCCGTATTAGCGCGACCTGATACAACAACTCTTTTATCGTCTAAATCTGAACCTTTTATCCATACGCTCAATTCGCCTGTGGCTGCCGAGAGGTCATGACCCTGCGCTATCAACTGCGCTATGTCTTCAGGGAAGATTACAGAGACGCCAGCGGTAGGTAAATCATATTCAGCACTCGCCCAAGTAACCTCTTCATCGTAGCTGACGTTTGATAGGCTCCCAGTATAAACGTATCCCTCAATATCCACCAACTCAGTCGAGAATCGCCAGACTCGACCCGCAAAGGTTAGCTCCAAAAGCCATAAAATCTCGGCATTTCTGAGCTCCGTTTCCGTGAATCTGCGACCCATTTATACTTCCTCTTCAATCGCTATTGTCGAAACTTTTATTACCTCGCCTGCGGTCGCGCTATTTTCGTCTCCAACTAGGTTGTCCATGGTTACTGGCCCCATCATTCTGCCGTAGAGTGATTTATCCCAGCCCTGTAAATGTATCGTATCTGGAGGCCCCTTAGCGAATGACGGCAGATAGACGATAGGTTTGTTAGGCCCTTCCAAATCCCTCTCCAAACTCGCTAACTCACGAGGCGTATCGCCCCTATATGATACAGGTAATGCACCGCCTGTAGAGGTCGTCACCACATGGTCTGGAGTAGGTGTCGCCCCTTGGATAGATGTTTCATCTACACCATCTACCCAAGCGAACCGAACACCCCTACGAGCCTTGCCCCTATTGACAGATGACCTTCGGCCGTCCCTATAGGTGGTCATATCTGTATTGGCAGCCACCTCTTGAATCCTGCCGTAGGAATAATCGTTCGAGAATACATGTATCGGCCCCAACGCCATCGTGCCTATCTTGTAATAGCCCTCGGTGGTGCCTTGACTCGCTCCAATCAATAATCTGAACTTGGTATAAACGAGACTTTTATTATGAGCAACAACAGTGATTCGAGGTGACCATATATCCGTCGCTGCGGTAGCTGGTTCAGCTCCAGTTATTCCACTGATACGGAAACCAACGCCCTTAGAAGTCGCGCTATTATTTAGAGTCCCTGAGTTGTTTGATACTATTTTTCGCCTGACCCCAGCTAGGTCTAACGTACCACCAACCAACTCGTCTGAATCAATAAATCGACCACTAAATGCGCCTGCTGTTTTATCCAGCATATATGTATTACCTACAAGGGCTGTCGGTATCCCGATTTGGCTCGTAGCCGTATCAATGGCTGCGATGGTATCCCATGCGCTCGTCGTTTCATTCCAACCAGATAGCGTAGCGGTTCGCCAGTTGACACCCTCAAGAACCAAGCCCAGAGTCGGCTGAACTATCGGCCCGTCAATATCCCATATAAGTATCTGGGCTGACTCATCTGTAGACCTCCAACCAATAGACGGACTCGGCTCGTGGTTAGGTAATACATTTTTAGCTTGATACTTATATCTTGTATCAATATTCCATGTGTCACCCTTCATTGAAGGCCCATCAATGCTTTGAATAGCGACCCCTCCAGTTACGTAGGTTGGCTCACGTGAACCATAAGACCGCCCATGTAAGTCATCTGGGTTAGTGAACCCTGTACCAGCTTCGGCGCGACAAGCATAAACGTCGCTAGAATAGTTGAACCAGAACCAGTTAGACTCGCTGGAGCCTTGGTCATGACCCCATGTAATATTTGTATTCTGCGCCCCACCATCGGTCAGGGTAACACCATTTATTATTTCAGTCCATACGCTATCGGCAGCATAATCTAAGGGTCGTACAAATACACTACCCTTACCAACGCCTGTATCTGATACATTTATAAACGCCAAAATCTCAACACCTGTAGCCGTGGGCGCTGTGATATTAGCGAGGGTCGCTGCTGATACTAGGTCAATGACTTTTACCGAGGTTGGCAATATTGCTATCTTGATTCGATGTCTTGAGCTTGCATCGCCAACCGCTAGGTCAGCATAAATGTCTTCGGCGCCGAGTGCATCTGATACATATTGAACTCCAAACGATACGACCAGCCCGTCCTCTATTGTGCCTGCTGGAGTCTGAGAATATGTCAGGGTCTGAACGGTGGTATCCAGATTCAAGGCCCCAGCAACTAGGTCGGCAGTACCAGCACCAGTTAGAGCCCAAAGGAGCCCGTGATTGGGCCTCTCAATAGGCAGATAAGTAGTCTCCCAAGACATACGGCTTGCTTGACTATTGTCAGACGAAAAGGCTGGTAGCGTGATACTTGAATAGCCCCCAAGATACATACAACCGAGCGAGTCATCTTCCCCGCCTATAGTGGCGACCCAGTTGTGAAGCATCAATACACGGCCGTTCTGAGGTACCATAACCAACTCGCGTGGATAGTCCCCGCTTCCTGCGCCGTTCCAAACCGTACCCCATAAACCCGCTGAGGCGGCTGCTGCGACTGCGCTTTGACCCATTAGGTTTCCAGCGTTCAGACCACGGAATCCCCACCGAGTATAACTCATTCCTATTCGGTCGAAGTTTGCACCCCATTGATATCTGACACATAAATAGCCCTCA
>Ga0098052_1000814_pt1 | contig 19704 bp, 14 predicted proteins | sample 15_taG_FD_81591 | JGI IMG/M metagenome (GOLD analysis project Ga0098052, IMG submission 81591) | Marine viral communities from the Subarctic Pacific Ocean - 15_ETSP_OMZ_AT15312 metaG | ecosystem: Environmental > Aquatic > Marine > Oceanic | place: Pacific Ocean | collected 2015-01-18
GGCGGCAAGAAGGGCAAGAAAGGTAAGGGCGGCGGGCTACTCGACAACGTCAAGACCCCGAAGTGGTGGAAGAACATGAAGAAGGACGACCGCGGAAAGGCCCTTGTTGGTGTTGGTGGAGCCGCTGCTGTTGGCGGCGCTCTGGTTGGTCGGGGCACTGCTCCCGGCGGTCAGCGCGAAGTTGTTTACGGGTGATTCATGGACGCGTTTTACGACGAGCTTGAGAAAATCGCCAATGCACTCAAACCAGCGAAGGAATACTCACTCCGCGCTGGGCAGTCTGCCGTGCGTCGTCTTCAGCAGAACGCAGCGGACTTGGGGAAGAAGCTAGGGAAGAAGAGGTACCTGCCCTTCTCTGAAGAGCACCGAGCCTACTCCTCCGCGATGAACCGAGCCCGCGACGCCGATCGCAGGTTCAAAGAAGTCACCAGGAAGCGTAAGTCGACCATGCTTCGGGAAATTCAAGCAGACCCAGCTAAGGCACCGGCGCGCGGGGATTATCTCGGCAGCGCGCAGCAGGTGCTCAAGGGCAAGAAGCCGCTACCGGACTACTTGAGCCGGTCTCAGATCAAGGACCGCCGGCGGAAATTGGGTCTCGCCAGTGGCGGTACGGCACTCGTCGGTGGAGGCGCCTTGCTCGCGACCTCTAGTACGCAGGGGAACAGCAACGGAGGGTACTGATGGCGCGGAAGAAAAGCCGTGCTCAACAGGACCTGGAGCTCTGGCAAGTCTACAAGGCGGAGCCGTCTACAGACAATCTCGTCCCTCTGTTGACAGCGCTGCAGCCGGTCATCATGAAGCGAGTGAACACGTTCGCGGCTGCTCCGGTACCACGCGCTGCGGTTATCGCAGAGGCTCATACTGCAGCGAAGAAGGCGATCGACACTTACTCGCCAGGCAAAGGCACCCAACTGAACTCTTGGGTAACTACGCAGCTGCAGAAGGTTCAGTCAGCAGTCATCAAACACCAGAACGTGGGCCGCATCCCCGATAGGCGCGTGAACCGCATTCGAGATTTTGAGAATGCCAAACTGGAGCTGACTGCGCGTCTGGGACACGAGCCCGATGCGGTTTCGATGGCAGACTACTTGAAGTGGTCACCTGCGGAGATTGGCCGCCTCGAGGCGGAGCTCGGTCGCGCCGACCTGGTCGCATCCAGGAATCTGGAATCGGACCTGCTTCAGGAGGCGGGGACGTCCGCGGAACGCGAGGTCCTCAGGTACATCCACTACGACCTCGACCCCCAAGAAAGGGCGGTGTTCGAATACAGCCTTGGCCTGTACGGCAAGCAGAAGCTGCCGGCAAAGGCGATTGCCAGCAGGTTGGGAATCTCTCAACCGAAGGTCAGCCGCATCCGTAAGCGCATCAATACCAAGATTGAGAGTCGTCTCGAAGCGCGAGGTTTCTGATGGCACTCGACACCGTCACAACGGTTGCGCTGGATGACGCAGCGACTGCCATCAACGAGTGGAAGACGCGTAAGGTGGAGGAAATCATTTCCCAGGCCGATTTCCTTCGGCGTATTCAGGTTCCCGTGACAGATGTCACCGAGGACCCTACAGAACAGTCGGTGGATGCGGCAGAGGCTCTCATCGCCTCCTTGCTCGCAACCCCGTAAGATGCCTACGGAGGCCGTGTGCAGCCTGTCACTCTCACAGTCGTAGATACACCCAACGCGGATGCGCCGTTGGTAGACGTGGATGTGCAGGTCTACGAGGACACGGGAGTCACGCTCATCACGTCCGGAGTGACCGATACCGACGGTGAGCTCGCCATCAGCCTCGTCGACGGGGACTACCTGGTAAGGATGTTCTCGGTGGGGGTGACCTTTGTCGAGCAGACGTTCACAGTCGCCGGCGCCCCGCTCGCAGAGCAGCTTGAGGGCGCGACAATCACGGTGTCGCCGCCGTCCGCCCCGGGGGTGTGTCGACTGTACGCTTTCTTCACGGACTTTGACGGGACTGCCCTACAGAACCAGAAGGTTGTGGTCCGTAATCTCTTCGCTCCGGGCGTACTCGGAACCACCAAGCTGCAGAGTGAGGTCCTTTCGGACGTTACTGGTCTTGCGCAGGTTGATGTGGTGCAGGGTGCGAAGATTCGCATCTCTATCGTCAACACGAGCTTGGTCCGTGAACTTACGGTCCCAGCAGCCTCAACGGCCGATATGCTGACGCTTCTCGGCGCGGTGTCCGACCCCTTCCAAGTGGTGAGTTCCTGATGGCTGGAAACCGAACGATTGCACGATTGCAGGCGCCCACCGGTAACGCGCTTAGGAACCCGTTCTTTCGGAACATGTTCCTTTCCGATGTCGACGACGCCACACGAGTTCCTTTCTTCGACGCCACGTCTCCCGGGGCGCTTAGCCAACGCACCCCTCACTACGCGTTGCTTGCCACGCCCGGCTGGTACTCCTTTGGGAAATATCCGACGACTGAGTTTCAGCTCTGCACTGAAGGCGGCGCCGCCGAGGACGCGGCGAGAACGGCACACCCGTTTCGTTCCTACGACGACAAAGCGTCTCATGACGCCGGCCTGGTGGTCACCCAGCGTTCCAAGTACGGCGCCGGCGCGGAAGTGGGCGGTGTTTGTCAGAAGCTCCGGTATGGGAAGGCGCTCATCGGCAAGAAAGTGAGGGTCTCCGGCGCTTACTACGTGACTGATGACGACTCGGCGAATGTTGAAGTTGGTATGTCCATTTGGCTCAAGGGCGAAGTCAAGTCGATGACGGTGAGTACTGGCGTACGACGTCAGGCGACAGACGGCGTCACCTCCAGCACGTACACGCTGGACTCTGTTGTCGCTTTGCCTGATTTTGATGCAGCTCCAGTGATGGCCGCTGGCGACCTCGTCATCGTCTCTGGACAGACCACGGGGGCTACCGTCGCTGCGGGGCTGTACCAGGTCGACTCGGTCACGGACGCCGACACACTGGTCATCGATGACATTCAAGACGACACTGATTGGCCGGACACGTCGTCGGGCTTGAGCTGCGCGTTTGGAGCAGACGCTGATAACGCCGCAGGAGGCGTCACTCTCGGCAACAAGGGATTTCAGCTTTCCCGAACCACTGACGTGGTTTCTCATGTCATCCGACTCACCGTAGACGGGAATGCCTACAACGCAGGGCACGAGCTTTTGCACAGGTACACCGACTTCCTACAGCACCCAGACGTGGACTCGGCGGCTATCGCAGCTGATGCCTTGATGTTTGGGAAGTACCAGGCGAGTGGGGTGCTCGCTACTCATGACATCTGGGTTTCCGGCGCGGCAGATGACTTCAAGCTGTTCTTCTTGGATGACACGTTCAGCGACGACAGCATCAATGACATGGAGCTCATTACGAATACGTCTACTCTCGCGTCAGCGGCAGTGCACTACTTCGAAGAGATTGTTGAAATCCCCGATACCATCGTACCCACTTACGACGACTTGTGGCTCGTCATTATGCCTGTTGACCCTGCTGATCTCGCATCCATGGCGGGAGGCGAGGCCAAGGTTTTCTGGTACGGACTCACCATCGAGGTCATCCCGGACCCGGCGAGTGATGGGAACGGTGCGGAAGACCGGATGGCGAAGTCGCTCATGTCCGAGTTTGCGGGGAACGACGTGCTTTCTCCCACGAACTTGCGCGACATGTACCAGTACCCGGTCCTCGCCCCCGCCATGATTCCGTTGCCAGTGGCTCCCGCTACACCCAGTGATTCTAGTGAGGACCACAATACGGACACCTACTTGCAAGGGGCGCCGAGCCGAGTTGACCTCACGACAATCACTGGCGGCTCCTTCACCACCACGTGGCACGTGAAACAAGAGCGGCTCCCTCCCGGCAGTCACGTGATTGATGCGTCAATCTACATTGAAGAGTTCGTCGATGACGCAGCGAATGATGCGTTTACTGTGACGCTGGTGCAGGAACAGGCCATCTGGACGTTGGACTCCGCTGATTCGGCACGCCAGCCCATAGGGAGCCTCCACAACGCGGACATATCCGCGGTCACAACGTCCGAGTACGCTCTGACGATGTTCCGGCACCGTGTTGGGTTGTGGAACGAGAATGGGGGAGACCCGCTTACTGTCTCTGGACAGACTGCGGCGTCTCTTTGGTTGGACATCACCCTCAACGGAAACGCCTCCGGGTTCACGGCTTCGCTGGTCGGAGGCTACATGATTGCGCTTGTGGACCCGCGCTTGGAGCACTCTTACTGGCGGACTAGCTGATGCCTGAAGTCCACGAAGCTGTACAGTTCAGGGAGGTCAGGGTACCACTCATCGACCCCGCGGATACCACAGGGTTGGTGCTCGGTGGCTTCACCGTGGAAGGTGTCAGCGCTGGTACACGCTTGGCTACCGCGACGACTGCGCTCGGCATGACCTTGGCTGAAATCGATGCAGTCAACATTGCCGGTCTGTACGAGGTCGCCGTCACCCCACCCGACCCAGGCCTTCTTTTTGTTCGCCTGACCCGCGGTGCGGATGTCTTTGACTACGCGTTCCAGGTCCAGCACGAGGCCCTTGACGTCTTGGGGCTGATGCAGGCTGGCGCTGATGGCGATTTCACCATCACAGTGGATGACGGGACCGACCCCGTTATCGGTGCCCTGGTACTCATTTACGATGCCACGGGAACCAAGCTCCTCACGAGAGGAACGACTGATTCGAATGGACAAGTGCTGGGCTCCCTTCCGGCCGGGACCTACAAGACGCGCGCGACCTACAACGGGTATGAGGCGATGGCACTGACAACGCTGACCATCGTTGCAAATACGAATGTGCCTCCGTTGCTTGATGTCGTCCTTCCTGGCTCCGCCGCGGAGGCTGACCGAGTAGCTCTTGGAGGCCGCTTCTTCGCCGCGGACGCCGAAGTCCTTTTCGGTGAAGCCAGCCCCGTTATTCCGCTTGCGGTATATGGAGAGGGTACGTTGCTAGTAGCAGTCGTGCCGGCGGCGCTTTCCGGAGTCGTCGCTGTTCGCGTAAGGAAGCCCGACCCGGATAATCCTGGCGAGTACCTCGAGTCCAACACGGTGACTATGGTGGCGACGTGAGTGCGAAAGCGAGAGCCATCGAAACGCTGATAGGGACCCCCCTGGGCGGCGCTCTCGGCGGACTCATTGCTGGTGCAACCTACAGGACCGACCAGCCCCTCGAGTGGATGGGGCCCGACGCTACCGTTCAAGGAAGGGAGCTTACGCCTGAGGAGCTTTCGACTCGTCGGAAGAGGTGGGCCAAGGGGGTTGTGATTGGCGCTCTCGGCGGCGCAGGAGCTGCCCTCGGAGGTTCAGCAGCTCGGCAACAACTTCTCCGGCAAAGCGAGCAGCGCTTCTCTGACGCAACGGCCGACCCCTATCTCCGCGGGCTTCGTGCGTTACGGGACGAGCTGGTGCGGAAAGCGAAAGGGACTGTACGGGTCCCTTTCATCGGCGACCGTCCGATGAAGCGCCGCGCCGCGGCAGCGGAAAAGCTCTTGCAGCAGCAAGAAGCTAAGGTCAAAGAGCTCCTTGACGAAGCGTCAAAGGTCCGCGGAAAGCGTGCCTTTGGTGGAGAGATTTCTGTGGTCGACAAGGCGCATCCGAATCGCCCTCGACCACACCCCGACACAACCCATACCGGACTCGTTCATCGGCACTTCGCCGACCTGGGTATCAGTGGAGTGAACATGGACAACGACATCGCCCGATTCCGTCAATACATCGAGAAGAACGCCTTCGCGGACGAGCTCTCGAAAATTGCGGCTATGGGGAACATCGGCAAGGGCCTCCTCGGCGCCGGCGCGCTTGCTGCAACAGGGGGCTCCGGTTTTCACTTCGGCAAGAAGTATGAGGAGACTCGTCTTTCCCCAGCGGAGCGCAAGGTCTTCAACCGCGCCATGCAGAGCGCCTACGCTCAGGGCAACCGGGACATGTACAAGCGGCTGAAGGCGGTCGCAATGCGTCAGCGAGGGCCGCGAGCTCCCTCTGGGAAATAGTAGGTGAGCAACTCCCTCACCATCTCCCTCACGGCTATCGTCGCGTCAGCAGCCGCAGCGCCCAGTCTTTGCCGCGTCTCGGGCTACGTTCGTGACGTTTCCGGAACGGTACTGCCGGGCGTCATTATCCGCGTTCGTCATTGCTACAAGCCGATGACTGCGGACGGGGACTCACTCATTTTGAGGGAACGTCGAGAATTCAAAACGGACTCCAACGGGTTCGTGCAGTTCGACGTGTATCGGGAGTCGACGGTCCACGTGACGTTGGACAATCGCGAAGACCTCACTCTCGAGCGCGACGTTCCCGACGCCTCCTCTATCGACTTGGTGGCTTGGCTCTTCCCGTACATCGTCTCCACAGTGTTGGACAACCCCACGCCCATCGCGCTGGAAGTAGGCGGTACAGAAAGCCTCACACTGACTGCTACGATGTCCGATCTCACTACTGTCACAGTCCCCTCGTCAGCATTGACCGTGACTATGGGAAATTCAGCCATCTCTTCAGTGGCGAGCGGCGTACTTCTGGGAGTCGCGGCAGGCTCAACTACTGCTACCATTACAGACATCGACCAATCGTTCCTGGACTCCAATAAGGAGCCGGACGACGACCCCATCGTTCACATCAGCCAGCCCGCGCCGACCCTGCCGGGCGCCATCACGGTCAACGTGACGTAGGGCTGTCCACACGGGATAGACTCTCGCCATGGCGATTGACCGGAGCGACATCGAGACTGCACTCGCGCAGTACCTCCCACGAACCGTGAATTTTGCGGAAACGGCAGACCTTGGCGAGAGGGACGTCTCCACTCTGTTCAGTCGTGTGTCGCAAGCAGTGCTGGTTGCTCTACTTCTCGACCCCGCCGCCGTCTTCTACGTGACCTACTTGGCAGCGAAACGCCTTCAGGAAGACGTAGACCTCATCCTCGCTACTCTTACAGCCCTCCAGGCCGACGAGGGAGTACGCGCTCTGGGTAACGACCCCATCGCCCGCATCGAGGACCTTTCCAAACTCGGAGATGCGCGGGTTGACCTCTTGCAGATATCCGCGGCGGTAGCTGGTGGTTCCTTTGGTACGACCGGCGTGGCGCGGTTCCAAACGGACCTCCGCGAGTTCCTTACCGACCAGGTAGTGCCCAACTCCCGTACCGGAGGGAGTCGGGAGGCCGTCTCTGTGCGTGTACGTACGTTGATGGAGACGCTGGCGACAGCCTGGGCGTCCATGCTGGCCAGGAAGACCTTGGTGCTAGGTATTCTTGACGCCTACACGGCTCTTGACCTCAAGGCATCCGTAGCATCGATGGTCATTGGGAGTGTACAGACCCGCCTTGCGGACCTCGAGGAGAGTCTCCCTTCTCTGACTAGTGAACAGCAAGCGTCTCTCATGGAAGAGCTTCTGACGGACCTTGCCGCTGCTGATGCCAGTGTGTCCACAGTGAGCGCCGCGTCATCCGTACTGGGGTCCGTAGTCATTCCGGTAGCAGAAGACGGGCGAACGCTGCCCACGTACAAGAAGGCTATCGGGAGGGCGCGCATCGAGGCGTCGCGGCCCATACTTCGTGGAACGACGGGCCGCGTCCACGTCGCTCCCATCAGCAAGGCCGAAACCGGGGCCAGCATCGACGACGCCGACTCGGATACGTTGACTCCTACGTTCCGCGACTTGACCGCTGACTTTGTAGTAGATGGCGTCGCTATCGATGACGTACTCACCCTCGCTGACTTAGGGACTTCGCATCGTGTCACCGCACTGACCGCCACCGACCTAACGGTCACTCCCGAGGTACCCATCGGGTTGACCTCGGTCCGGTACTTCATCACGACAGAGCCACCAGGCACCTGGTTCGAGGACTTGTCGACCTCCTTCTGGACAACAGGAGTAGACGGGGCGTCCGGCTCAGTTGAGGTATTGGCCGGCGCAGATGGAATCTTTCCTCATGAGGTCAAGACGTCCGGGACAACGCTCCAGAATTACAAAGCGACCGGTAGTGACGGGGTTGCAATGCCCTACTACTCCAGCGGTAGCGCGGGCATCGTAGGGTTGAGCGGCTTTGACTTTACCGAGGTCGGGGCAACCTTTCTCACGGACGGCATTGAAATAGGCTTCGAGCTCCTGCTCTTCCCTGGTCCGACCATCCGTATCGTTACCTCGATTGTCGACGAGGAGAATCTGACTTTCTCCCCTACGACGACACCGGCGGGGCCACTCACGTGGGCGTTGCGTCATCCGTCTGGAGAGTTCGATATCGACGATGCAGTGTTCGGAGAAATGCTTTCTCACGATTTCCAGGATGGAGATGAGCTGATCATCACGGCGCCGCCGAGCATCGCAGGGTCTCACACATTCAAGTCCGTGGTTTCCTCGACGCGCATCCGTAAGTACTTGGCGTTCGCTTCCCAAGAGACTGGCGTGGTGTGGGCGGTAATGCCTCCGGACGGAGTGGTGTACGACCACAACGCGAACTTTCTCTCAGCCGGAATTCTCGTCGGTGACGTACTTGTCTACGACGGGGACGACTACGTCATCGCAGTCGTAGAGGACCACAAGCTCACCCTGACCACGCCGTTTGCCGACCCGAACGTTCCCATAGGAGGAGAATCTTACGAGATTCGTAGCGGTTCAGGTAAGACCAACATCTTCGAGCAGGGGAGTGAGGACTTCTTTGTCGCAGGCGTGGGCGCGCTCATTGGGGGCGAGTTCGGCTCACTCGTACTTGGTGATGGACGGGAGTTCAGTATTAGTCGTCTCGATCCAGATGACCCGGTGTACCGTCTATTTTTCAACGTCACTATTCCAGGAGGAGACACCGAGGTCGACGTAGACACAACTCCTCTTTCTTGGTCTGTTCGCGCAGGACTCAAGTCCACGTCATTCACGGCTGAGAGCACAACTCCCTTCGCAGGAGTTCCGGAAGGGACTCTCATGTCCTTCTGGTATGACGACCCCGCCAACGCGGTTCGGTCGGAGATTTCATCGGTAATCGCGGACGATGAAGTCACCCTTTCTGCGGGCATTTCGTCCGACGAGCAAGACGTACCCTATGCCATCTACCACCCGGTACGTCCGGGACTTGAGCTCGTGGCAGCAGGGCACCGTAGCATCATAGAGGACATCGTTGATGGCCGCATGAAGCTTACGTCGCCGCTCCCACAAGCAGTAGGCATCGGGCTTGACTACTTCGTTGTGGAGCCCGGCACTTTACGCCGTACCAAGCGACTGGTAGACCCCACCGGCGCGGCGTCGTACGACGCAGTGAATGGTTTCGGCGCGGAGCTCGTGGGAAACACGGTCGAGCTGTTCCTTCTACGGCAGAGGAAAGCGCAAATCACCAACGTCTTTTCTTCTGACGGGAGCGCCTTCAACGATGGGATTGAGCTTTCTCTTCGGGGGGATTTAGGGAAGCGGCGTTTCCCCTACAGACTGCGTAGCGCAGCAGCCGGGTTCACTGACGAGATGCGCACAGAATCAGTGGGAACTCCTCTTTTGGGGGACTACCTTTCGGTCTGGGGAGAGGGCACCCGAGTCATTCAGTCATCGGTGACGGACGCCCCCGATGAGGTCTACACCGTCGACAAAACGCTGCCCTCTGGGCTCGTCGACAAAGCGTTCGTCGTTACACGAAGCGGGTCAGAAGACTACGGCAGGTGGCTACTCTTCGAATCTCTGGTATCTGCATTGTCGTTTTCGATGAATACGCAGGCAGCTAGGATTCGCGTTGCAGAAGCCCTCATCGATGGAGGCGACGTCCGGACGTCTGTGACATCAGGTTCTTCGATGACGACCGTCGACGACGGGGATGGGGATACGGACACACCAAGTCTCACAGACGCGACCGCGACTTTCGTGGCCAGCTCTGTTGGAAAGTGGGATGTACTGCGCCTTACCACCCCCGGCGGTGACGTGGACGTCTACGTCTCTGCAGTGGTTTCGGAAACCGAGATTTCGGTCACTCCAGAAGTAGCCACGTCGCTGACCATCACGTCGTGGGTAGTTGAGCGAAATTCCGTCTCTGGGTCTCTTCAATCTCTGGAGACCTTTCGTACAGAGGCACAAGCCCTGGCCGACCTGACCGTAGCGTATGACGTGACTCCGAATACCAACGTGCGGCGCATTATCGATGTGTTGGTAGACCAGAGATTGGACCGTGCCGCCGTTCTGCTCCGACAGGGGGCGCTAGAGGATTTTGTCGAGCTTGAGCTGGAAGATGCCAGCTACACAGGGAGAGCCAAAGCTGCGGCGCAGACTGTGGGCCGTACTGTCGTAGAGACACAGGAGACACAGGACAACATCGCCGGCCGGGACCCGACGACAGGGTTGGTTTCCCCGTCGACAAGTCTGGCGAGCTCGTCTGCGACACTTCAGTCGGCAGCGAAGAGCCACAGCGCGTTGGCTGATGGTGTAGAACAATTCGCAGGAGACGACCGGACGCAAGGGCTTAGTAGGGCTTCTCTCGAGGAAATGCGCAACCGGGCCATATACGTACTCGTGGGTGATGTGGAGAGCAGCTACGTGAACGACCAAGACCCAACCCTTCCGTGGATTGCCCAGACCGGGAGTGAGAAGTCTAAGGTAGAGAAGCGCGCCGCCGACTTGCTTGCCGCAATCGACTACATCAAGAGCAACCCGGACGATTACGAGAACCCGGAGGTCACTTGAGGGATTTGCAGACCATATCGCTTGTAGACGACCTGCAGATTACTTCCGCAGAAGACGTTGTCGACGCAGACCCTCGTACGCTCCGGCTCGGGTCTCTGGGCGGCTTCAACTCAGCCCAGCGCATTCTCATCAACGACTACGCCATCGACGCCTTTACGAAGGTGTCTGACCGGCAGCTTCTCGTACCGCTTCCCATCACCTTCGAGGGAGTCTCTCCTTCGAACATGGACATCGTGGTGTATTCGAGCTCTCTCACAGGCTTCCGGCGAGCGCGTCTGTTGTTTGGACCCACGCGCCGGGTGCGTACTGTCAGCGGTCTTCAGAAGCTCGTTCAGCAGACGATACGGATTTTCCTGACCAGGATGGGTACCAACAGATATCGCACGGACGAGGGCACGAATTTCCTTCGTGGACTTGGCGGGACGCTTACCTCCGCCGAGAAGCCGCGCATGGCAGCTCTCATCGCGGAGGCGGCATCGCTCACCGAGCAGTACATGACAGACGCACAACGGGGGCAGAGAGGCCTTCCCGCTGAGGAGCGGCTGCTGACGTTCAAACTTCTCGGCATCGAGTTCATCTCCGTCACAGGTGAGATTGAGTCCCGACTCGAGCTCATCTCCTACGCAGGGCGGTCATTCAAAATCCCGCTGGTGCTCTGAGGAATTCATGTCTATCGATACGACTCTACAGACCCTTCTCCGCGAACTGATGGGAGGCTATGACGCAAGCATCGACGTCTCCGATGGGTCGTCCTTCGACACAGCAGTCGGTGTTCCCTTCCTTACTCGAATCGGAGGGTCCCCCCTCGAGGGCGACCTCGAGGCGTTCCTCGTAGAACGTCTTGGAACGGAGATTCCAGACTTGGACCTGTCGGATGCTGCCGACATGAGGAACCTGGTGGTCCGGGCAGTCGAACTCATGTTTGAGCCGCTTCGTCGGGAGATTCGGGCAGTGAAGGCCGTGATGAATCTTGATGACTACGCTCAGATGACGAGAGAGGAGCTTGACGGCAGGCTCTCCAACTTCTTTCTCTCCATTCAGAACGGAGGTACTGCTACTGGCACCGTCCGGGTGTTCTACTCGTCCCCTCAGTCGGCAGTCTTCACGTCGCTCACCGAGTTCTCTACGGGAGCGAATCTGAAGTTCTTCCCGTCTGTTACGCAGGTTGTGACCGCCACCACGATGTCCTTCCAACAGTCGGGCGACCTCTACTACGTCGACGTTTCTGTTGAGGCAGAAGGTACGGGGTCTGAATACGCAGTTGCTATTGGCGCCATCAACTCGGTCACCGGCCTTGCGGGAGTGTCCAGGGTCACGAATCTGTCTGCGTTCGCGACCGTCACCGATGATGAGACCAAGGAAGAAGCAGTTGCCCGAGCTCGGGACTCAATCACCCAGCGCAACATCGTCACCGGTCGAGGTATTCGAGTAGTCCTCCCTGAGTCCTTTGCAGATATCGAGAACATCCAAGTTATTCGTTCCGGGGATGACGAGATGACTCGGGACATCATCTACGGTCCCGTCTCCATCTCTGGCATTCCAGGAGGGGTCCGCGGGAGCGGCGCAATTGCTTTGGCTGGCGGTGAAGCTGTGCACGTCGGTGGGTTCACTGATGTGTACGTGTTCCGTGGCGTACCTACGTCGGAGACCTTGGACGTGGAGAACCTCACGGACGTCGGGTATCGAATCAAGTCTGGCGATGACGGCTACACCTTGGCCGGTGGCACTACTACGATTTTCAACGATGACTACGGGAACTTCCTTTCGAACAAGGTCCTACCGGGCGACGTACTACGACTTGGTGCTGAGGAGCGCGTCGTAGTGACGGTGAGCGAGGCTACGTTAGACTTGGACGCGACTCTTGCGGGAGGGCTGTTTGCTCAGACCTACGAGGTTGTTCGGCAGGTTGCGGGGCGGGTCACAGTCCCTCTTTATGACCTCATCTCGGAGGACGCCGCAGGCACCCCGGTGGTAGACACGGCGGGGGACCCCATCCGAGCGGTTCCAGGAGACGACGCGAAAGGGCAATTGCTCGTCGCGGGTGTGCCACAAGTAGCCACCGTGAACAAATCTCAAGGAAACGTTGACCTTCCGTTGGTCCGTCTCGAGAGCATCGAGTTCTTGGACTCTCTCTCCCTCGAACCGCAGGGCATCTTCGTGCCAATGGCTGAGCCGCTCAATATCGCGGCCCAGGCAGCATTCACGGGAGGGGACGGCTCCAACCCTGCGACAGGCACCGTGCGCGTGTACTTCCGCGACGCGGTGAACGCTTGGGTCGACAAGGACAGTCCTTTCGTAGGCTCCACGATTTCCTTCCGCCCGACGAACTGGTTTGCAACGACTGCTCGAGTGGACGCCGCGCCGGGCTCGGTGGTCATTCTTGAAGGCAGCGACTTCACGTCGCAGCTCGCCGCAGGCTATCGCATTACTACAGGTGGCCTCACCCTGACGGTGGTTTCGTCGGTCTACTCGGCACCCAACACAAATGTCACTGTGCGCGAGACCATTGCATCGACGTTCACTACGACTGCAGCAACCGTAAACGTAGGCATCGCAGAGGCGGCCATGCCTCAAGACACTGTGCTGGGCCTGTACTACTTCGACGTCCCGGTGACTGCGACGGTCAACGGCGCTTCCGGAAACCTCGCTGTAGGTACCGCTCTTTCCGCGCCAGGTCTTTTGAGTGAGGGCTGGTGGCTGCGCTCCTCCTTCGACGTTCACTCCTTCTCAATGCGGGACTTGCCTTACCTCGCGATGTCGGATTGGGTGAACGACTCGACTGAGGTAGGCGACGAGGCTGTGGACTACGCTTTTCGCCTTACGTACGACGCCGCGCCTACTCTGAGTGCAGTGCAGGACTACGTCGATGATGACGATAACGAAGTACCTTCGGAGGACGTGCTCATTCGGCACTTCTTCCCCGCCTATGTCCGGGGTACTTTCGTAGTTGAGAACATCGTTGGAGCTACAAGCAAAGGACTCATCGAAGCCTACATCAATGCTCTTGACCCAACGGCTGCGCTGCAGTTCTCTGACGTAGTAGACGACCTCTACAGTAAGGGGGGCGCAACGAAAGTCGACTCGCCTGTGACGTTGATTGGCTTGGTTCAGGCGGAAGATAGATCTTGGACCTTCATCTCAAGCGAGGATGAGCTCTCCTCGAATCGAGTCCAGCACTACCTGGCGGACTCGTTGTTCATTGTCACGTCTTGACAGCGGAGGCACTCCGGGCGGTGACGCCCTTCTTTGAACACCAATACGAGGAGGCACTCGCAGTCCGAGCAGCGTCTCGGCTCGCGGTGCGGTACCTCATAGTCCTTGAGAAGTTCCACGAGAGTCCCCTGATCGAGTAGTTTCGCGCCCACACCGGCCTCCAGGTGTAGGTTACTATCGCAGCAGTACAGCGGGTGAGAAATGGCCAGATATGCGTTCACCATCACCAACGCGGGCGTCGCCCATACGGGCGAAGTCGCTTCTATGTCGTGGTGGTATCTCGATGACACTGATCCAGGGGCAGAGCCCACTATTACCGAGCTGGACGCGGTGAACGCGCCGGGGTGGTACTACTTCGACGCCACGCCCACCAAGCGGATTTCCGTCAACATCGACGGCGACCCTGGCGGGACAGCCGGCTTGGCAGACTCCGACAGGTACATCTTCGCCATCATCGGGCCGGACGATTTCGCTATCACGGAGGCACGCCTCACCAAGCTCGACGACGCCGGGTTTACTGCTGCCACTTTTGCTACCGACGCCGTCTCCGCCGACGCCCTTGCAGCCGCAGCTGTTGCCGAGGTTGCTGACGCAGTGTGGGATGAGACCCTTCTCGGGCACGTGGCTTCAGGGACATTCGGGCAGTTGATGGCTATCGCCGCCGGCGCGAACGGGTGGAACATGCGTCTCTCCAGCCCGGTTTTCGACGCTGAGGGGAATATGACGTCAGCCACTGTGAAGGTTTATACCGACTCGGCCGACGCCATCGCCAACACGAGCCCTATTGGCACCTTCGCTATGACATCAACCTACGATGGCGACGGAAACGTCACGTCGTACCTGCTGAGCGGAGCGTAGACCGTGTCCTCGCCGAACCACGGTGGGGGCTTCGTCACACGGGGTATCCTCACTCGACCGTCTGGCGCCGCCCCCCTCACGACCCGAGGCAGGCTGCGTTCAACGCGGTCCGCTTACACAGGAACTACCGACCCTGTTCCCGTTCTTTCAACGGCTTCCTTGGATACTCTCGGAACGGCGCGGCTCGTTCATGATGAGGTTCTTGATACCCAGTTCGTCGAAGTGGACAGGATGCGCTTCTCCCATCCTGACCGAACCTACACAGGATTCGCTGCCGACGGATTTTGGTACGCGAATGGAGTCGTCGACCCTGCCCACTCACCTCCTCGAGCTACCTGGGCACTTGAGGCACAGGGGACCAATCGAGGGGAGCTCGACACGTTTCCTACTCGACTGTTCGTGGTCACGACGAGAGAAGAGGTGGTCCTCATCGATGCGGATACGCTCGATGTTTGGTTCCGAGTGCTTCGTGGGGTGTCGAACGAGCTTCTTGGAAATTCGAGGATGCCCCGAGCTGCTAGTTTCGTAGAAGGCTTCCTCGTCATCGCCACCGATAATGCCCCTCTCATTCTAGATTTCGGACTAGACCAGTCGGTCATACTCGGCACAGGCAGCAGCGTCGCTGTGACCGCGGTGGGGCTCTCCGCCAGGAATGCTACGACCTATACCGACACGACGGTCACGCTCCCTGGCGGAGACCGTCTGGTGGCGTCGGTGGACTGCTTGTCTGTGGGCGTAGGTCTCGTAGCCTCCCCCACTCTTGAGTCTGAAGATTACACGGTGCTGGCTGCCGTTGGTCATCCCACGGGACTGTCTGCTATTCGCTTGCGTAGCCCAGGGGACGCGACCTATCCGGTCGTCCACCCGCACGAGTTCAAACTCACTCAAGGGGCGTGGCTGACGGTTGATGACGGAGACGGCGACGCGACGACTCCATATTTCACCGCCGCGTCTACGAATTGGTCAGGCCTTGGTGTAGAAGAAGGGGACACCCTCGACATCATGGGGATGGAGATTGTCATCACTGAGGTGCTTGGTGACCGACTGAGCGTCACGCCCGAGATTCCTCTGGCGGCGTCTGGGGCGTCCTACAACATCTTCCGCCCGGTCAATGCGCTACTCATCAAAGATACCACTCTGTACTTTGCCTCCGGACAGCGACGCATCCGTGCGGTCCGGGATGACACGTGGTTCGACTTAGTGACGGCGCTGTACGGCGCCGACTTCATCGTGGCAACTGATGAGGGCCGCCTGTCTCCTTCCGCCGGCGACATCAACGACATCGCTCTACGGGGCACGGACGTCTACGCAGCTACTGGAAACGGTGTTCACATCCTGACTGACGACAACCTGGAAGACAATGCAGTTGGTCTGTACGCCTATTCAACTCTTGCGGTGGTCGACCAGGTGGCGGCCTATCGAATCCTTCAAGGGACGGGCATCAACTGCACGGCCCTTGCCATCGATCCTGAAACTGGGAATTTGACCGTCGCTGCGTCGACCCCGTCAGCGTCGGTGATATCAGAGGTGGACATCGATAACCAACAGGCGTTTCGCTTCTTCGACGAAGTCGGGAGAGTGAACTCTCTGTTGGCGTTCAGGAACACCAACGGTCCTCCTGACGTAGAGGTGTCCTGATGGCGTACCTCTTTGGATCATCCGAGGGCGGCTCTTTCGTCGATTCCGTAGTAGCGAACGTCGTTTACGACCCCGTGTACGGCGACGACACCGAGATGAGTTTCATCTGGAACGTGCTGCCGTCCTGGTACCGAGAGCTGATGAACGACCGGGACGAGTTCGAGGCTCTGTGGAAGGGGGTCTCACAGGAAGTCAGCCATTTCCTGTTGTACCTCTACCACCTAGAGTCCTCGGCAGTTCTCAAGGATGCGCCGGTCATCTCGCAACACAAGTGGATTGAGCTCGCGCTCCTACAAGAAATAGACTTCGCCGCCGACCCCGTACTCAACGTCCGCGGGAGGGAAGGTCGATTTGCTTACGACGCCGCGGCGCAGCTCCTTGACGCTACGTGGGTTGCTCGAGTCGGTATTTCCAGGGCTACTGAAGAGCTGAGGTCAGCTCTCAACGAAGACTGCTCTCTCGAGTGGAGCTGGCGTACTCGCGTTGACTCCATTCAGAAGCGGGCGTCAGCCCTCTGGGGATACACCAACTCTACCAACACCACTTCTACACAGAGTGCTGTAGTCGCCGGTATTTACGGTTTCAAGGACACTACAGACACTCCGAGAGCAGTAATACTGCATGTTTCTCCACAGGGAGTCGCGTCCTACGCGGTGTCGACCGTGGACTTATCCATAGCCAAGACCTACGAATTTCGTGCGGACTACTCAGCGCGAACGGAGACCATCCAGCTCGACGTCTTCGAGGTGGATTACGTGAAGGTGGCCGGGACGGGCACAGCAGAGGGGGTGTCTGCTGACTTGTTCGTTAATCAGATTCGAGGAGAGTCGTCCTTCGAAGGAGTTGTCGCTGTTGGGGACTTCTTGTCGATTGACTCGGGAGATTACGCCATCACATCTGTCGACGGCGACCTTCTGACCGTAGGTCCGTTCGTTCTTCCAGCCGCTGCAGCTGTGCCGTTTGAGGTGAAGGGACTGTTCCTGGTGGACTCCCTCGCGATGGTCGTCCCTGCAGTGTCTCCAGACCCCACGTTTGCAGTTGATGAGTTCGGTACCATGGCGCTCGACGTGGGCATTGTCACCTCCGTCTTCTTCGAGAATCCAGGCAAGGCAGCGAACCGCGGGGTGGTTGGAGCTACGTGGCAGTGGTCCTACCTTGACCCCACCGTATCTGAACTCATCATCGCCCTTCCCGAGCTCCGCGCGACTCTCGATGCGTCAGCAGCTCTATACGAAGGGACGGACTTCACGCTCATTGGAGTTGCTGACCTTGAAGGGAACCTGGAGAGCACCACCATCGCCTTCCAAGAACCGCCGGGGGCCTCTCTTTGGGCTGAATATGTTGGCTACGATGAGTTCTTCCTCCGGGACTTCTATGGCAACAACGTCTCCCTCATGGACCACAGCTCGGAGGGCTTGAAATCCAGAATTCGAGGGCTCTACTACGCGTACTTCCGAGGGCCTACACGGAACGCTCTCCGCACAGGCGTACATCTCCTCCTGGACTTGCCTATTGCAGATGCAGCCGGTTCCGTGGAGTCCATCAACCCTGTGTACTCCGGAACTCACGGTGAAATGGTCGTGGCTGGGAAGTCGTATCTCTACCCGCTCAACGTAGGCACGGACCTGTTGGTAGGTGACGAAGTGGCGCTGTTCCAGCCACTGTCGAACGGCGTGGAAATCGTGGACTGGAAGACCAACCCGCGTTGGTGGCTGTTCTTGAGCAGCTTCAATGAACTGCAGAAGTTCAACACGTTCGGGCTCCGCGCGGACATAGCCGCCATTGATGTGGCGGCTATTGAGTTCGTACAGACCTTCCTCGACAACATCAAACCCACGTGGAAGGACTACAGGACCATCTTGTTTCGTGAGGGCGTGGATGACGTCGACATCGACGACGACCTGGTCCTCGGCATCGCGATCGGTCTCTTCGACTACCCGTGTGATGTACCCGTCATCATGTACGACGCTGACGATTACGAGCCACCCCTCCTTGACTGGATGTATGACCAGGGCCAGACGGAGTGGGATGACACGACGCCTGCCATCCGCGCCAGCCTTACCGTATTGGACGGAACCGCCGCGCTGACGAACAGCGACGTCAACGGCATCGGCACGTCAACGGATTGGGAGACCTCCCTGGGAATAGGGGCTCTGACGGACGTGCGGGTTGGTGCGGCACTCGTCACAACTGGTACCGCAGGCGTGACTCAGGTTGGCAGCAACAGATTCACTGACCCCACCGCAAGCGCTTTCGCAGACGTACTTGCAGGCGACACCATCGTCATCACAGGGGAAGGGACGTTCGAGGTCACTTCGGTGACGGACGACAACGAGCTCTTTGTCGATAGCCCGCTGGTGGCTGCCAACACGGGAGTGAATTGGACTACTACCGGGCAATACCTCTACTGGGGGACTGTCGACAGCACGTCTTCTGATACAGCACTGATCTTCGATACTGCCTTCGCGTACGACACCGGTACCTACAAGCTCGGGCTCATCGATAACGATTATTTCATCCCCATCTATGACAAGGGAGTGGAGGAGTGCCCCGAAGAGACGCTGGGCTTCGTGGCTCAACTATCCACCGGGTACCAGGAGACTCTACTCGCAGGTACGATGACCTTCGATGATGGGTCGACTACTGTCGAAGGCGTAGGCACAGACTTCGTGAATGAGATTGGTGGCCCCGGCGCGGTCACTGATAAGTATCTTTCAACGCCCAATGGGCATTGGTACCTCGTGGCGTCCGTAACCGACGCAGATACTTTGGTACTGGACTCTGCGCCTGATGAGGACGAGTCGGCAGTAGTATCTCACCTTGCGGATGAGGTGCCGGCGGGTACGTTCACCTTCAACGCGGGTTCACCGACGGTGACCGCGAGCTCGTCGCAGACGGGAGTCATAGCCGCCAACGACTACATCCAAGTGGTCCCTGCCGTCGGAGCTACGCCGTTCACTGATTATCCGGTAGTTGAGGTTCTCAGCATCGATGGGCCAGGTACTACCATCACCCTCACGGCGAACTACAGTGGGGTGAACGCTACAACAGAGAAGACCATCAGGAGAGGCGCCGGTGCGGTTCTCCCACTGTCGGTCACCCTTCCTACGTCGAAGACCGCTACAGTGGCCCAAGACATCACCGCGTGGCAGTCGGCAGCTGGCGATTCCGTCAGCACGACCGTCACCGAACCTTGAGGTGCTACGATGCGCTGGGGACGGTTAGTGGACATCGTGAAACCGAAGGAGAGCGTTCAGTTCGTTCTTCGGGAGAATGGGAAGCCCTCAGCGGGCGTCTACGTGGACGGAAAGCGGGAAGTCCGCTCCCCGTCCCTAAACGAACGGGGAGACGATGAAGGGACTACTACTCGCCGCCAGTA
>Ga0098052_1000816_pt1 | contig 19676 bp, 36 predicted proteins | sample 15_taG_FD_81591 | JGI IMG/M metagenome (GOLD analysis project Ga0098052, IMG submission 81591) | Marine viral communities from the Subarctic Pacific Ocean - 15_ETSP_OMZ_AT15312 metaG | ecosystem: Environmental > Aquatic > Marine > Oceanic | place: Pacific Ocean | collected 2015-01-18
CACCAAAATTAATTCAGGAGCGCTATCTTCGTTTGGGGTAAAAACTCCCCACGTGGTAATTGCAGAGTAGTCAGCCGTTTCTTTTTTCATAAAAGCTGTATCATAAGACTGAATAACATGCTGTAATGGAGGCAATTCGTCATCCTCCCAATTTTTCCACCATTCTCTTTTTATTAAAGCTCCTTCTTCTGAAGTAGGATTCTGCATGTACTGAGCATTCCATTTACTTCCAGGAATAGATGCTTTAACACCATTTAAATCTTTTAGACTCCAATATTCCGGCCAAACAGGTTGACCTGAGGGTAGGATCGCAGGAAATTCTATTACTTCCCACTGATCAGCTTTAGGTTCTTTTTGAGCACTAATTAATCGTCCGGTTAAATCTTTTTCATTCCATCTAGTCATTACAACCACAATTGCGCCGCCAGGCTGAAGACGTTGTCTAGGACCAGAGGTAAACCATTCATAAGTTCTATCCAAAGCACTAGCATTCATGGCATCTTGTTCAGTATGGGGATCATCAATAATTAATAAATCAGCTCCTCTTCCAGTAATGGCAGAACCAACACCGGCAGCATAATATTCTCCACCTTGTTGGGTTTCCCACTTACCTGCGGCTTGAGAATCCTCTCTAAGTCTGGTTTTAAAAACTTGTTGGTATTCTTGCGAATCAATTAGTCCTTTAGCCTTACGTCCAAACCTCACAGAAAGCTCAGTAGTATTTGTAGATTGTATTATTTTTAATTTAGGATTCTTTCCAACCATCCAAGAGGGTAAAAGGTAAGAAGCAAATTCAGATTTGGTATGCCTAGGTGGCATATTGATAATGAGTCTCTTAATTTTTCCTTGAGCTAATTTATTAAATTTATCTGCGATCTTTTTATGATGGGACCCCTCTATAAATTCCGGCCAAACATGTTTAACAAAGCTTAGAAAGTCAGATTTAACCTGAGACTCCTTTTTCTTCTCTTTCCATTGATTCATCATTAGTGAGAGCTCTCTTCTCACATCAGCTGGTAATTTATTAAAATTTTTTAATTTTTCTCTGTCTAGGTTCATATAGGAGTCCCAATAAGTATTTTATCGCTTTAAACGTCTAAATCAAGGTCTAAAGTCAAAACTTTGGGACCCCTTTTTGAGTTAAAAAAAACCCATTTTGGACTAATTTGAAAATTGGAGATCGGGTTGGGACCTCTTGGAGCATGGCGCCCGAAGCCGGGCGCCACAACCTGTGGTTGTATGCATTCACTGCATACATACACAGGTTGAAATCTAGTGAACTGTGTTCTGTTTATTGCTCTTGTTCTTAGCAGTCAACCATTCCTGATATTCATCAGACTTCATCGTTAACTTCTGTAACTCAGGTAAGACTAACAAGGCCATTGCATAAGACATTGCTTCATCCCCTATTTTTTTGCATCCTTGTTCAACTCTTCTTGGGACATCAGTATTATCTGGCGCATTATAAATGAATAATGCAGTCGCAATTATTTCTGGTGTCAGATGCTTTGGAAACTTTGCATCCTTAATTCCAAAAAGGTTTTCTGCTATTTGTACTTTCATGGCTTTCTTTCTATTTCTCATATCGCTCCTTTTTAAGTTAGGACTATCCTATCAAACAAATGTGGCAAGATTAAGACAATCTTAAAAAAAAAATTCAACCTGTGAGTGTGTGACATTTTTATCACATGTGCTTGCATTTATGCAACACACTAGATACGGGCCACAACCTGTGGCTGTATGCATTTACTGCATACAACCAGTAGTAAGTATTTAATTCAAAAAGGTTTCCTCCTTTTTTGTTCCAGTTTAAATAGCTGAATATCAACTTGTCTTAAGCGATGCTCTACGTATAAGAACAAACTAAATCCAGCTACTATAAAAAAGATTCCCATGATTAATAATAAATTAAAAATCATGTGTATCTTATTGTCCAGCTGTCCATCGCTTTACGATAGCCACCTGCATCAATATCCCAATAACAATAAAAAGCCCTATCAGCTTTGGTTGTATCTTGCACAGACTTATCATCATTCAAACCATTTCTTGTAATGGTCTTTTTATCTTTAGATGAATAATAAGTTATTTTAAAAGTTTTAGTAATCCAATTAATCATATTAAAATATATCCTCCACCTTTTTAAATACTTTTTTTGGTACTTCTATTTTAACTATAATAAAACTTCGTTCTGTATCGTTTTCACTTAACAACTCCAGTGCTTGTTTTATTTCTGTTGCTCGTTCTTCGGTCTTTGCAACCTTCTCAATATTAAAATGGTCAGGTTGATGGTTCCAAGTATGTCTTTCAACAATAAGGAACTTTGTATCATACTCCATATTTACTCCTTGTTTTGATTTGTTAAACATGGGATAATTATATCATATCCCATGCTTAATGTCAATAGTTTATTTATGCTCTATTGCCTTTGGTTCTTCATGCCAAGATATCCCTAGATATTTTGTCATGTGCTTATTCAGACTTTCAATCAAACTAGAAGGCGCTTCGCTTTCTAAAATGCTGTCCAGCGCTGAACGTTTTATGCCTTTAAGTTTTGCTAACTGCTTGCCTTCTGGTCTTTTTTCTATTTCTCTCTCCGCAAGTGATTTAGCCCAACTTCTTAATTGTTCCTGGCAATCCGACAAAGTGATTTTGTCATCATCATAACGATAACTTTCTTTATCAAATTTGGAACTTAAATCGGCCTTCATATCTTTCGTTGTAGCTTTCTTTTCAAAAAAAGATTGCGCTGAAGATTGCGCTTTTTGCAAATCTTCTTCAGCTTGTTTTAACGCGTCTATGATTGGTTGCGCGCCGATTTTAACAGCAAGTTTTTTGCTTGCCTTCTCGGTTGCTTCTGTCGTATATTGTTTGACTAGAAGCTCTTGTTCTTCAATTAGAGGGTTGAGCTGTCTTTTAACTTTTCTCTCAAAATGCTCTAATTGATATTTTGTCATTTTTGGCATATATTTATTTTTCCTTTCTAGGATAATCCTATCAAATAAATGTGGCAATTTTAAGGCAAGGTTTTTTTATTTATTACACTAACCACCATCCCCAACCGCCGTCCAAGTATATAGGATAATTTAGGATTTGTCAAGAAGTTTATTTTTTTTTATTTTAGTTTTTGCCATAGTTCTGCCACATTTCTCCTATATTATCTCAACTAGGCTCCTGAAGTAAGAGCCTTAATAATAACTGCTTCAGGGACAACTTCTGGTTGTAGTACATCAAACCGACAATAGTCCGTCTTTGTGCTATGAGCCAGAACTGATCCCTGATCTATTGGAGCTATTGGTTTGACCCCGATGTTATCCAATGGATCAGGGATCAGACCAAAGCCAGCGCGCGTATGTGGCGATACCACATTAAATATCGGGTTGCTGGCCTGATCCCTGATCATATATCCTTTATCCGGCAACGGGGGAAAGGTGGACACACGCGCGACTCCATCCGATGTATGATCAGGGATCAGGTTGAAATAACATTGGCCTCTGCCCTGAAGATCGGGCGGGCCTGATCTCCGACCACAATGGGCAACTAACCATTGTAGAGCAAATGTAGAAGAGTTCTGGGTGGTTTGCCAACTCTTGCTTCTTGCTTTCGTTGTGGTCGGAGATCAGAACAAGGAGAAAGTATGACTATAGAAGAAAAGACAGCTAAGAAGAAAAAAGTTTCCAGCTGGGCCATTCAGGTGCAGTGGGATAATGGGGACGTTGAAAACATTACTGAGATTCCAAATGGCGTAGCCCATGAAGTGGATGAATGGTTAACAGAGAAAGAAAATGAGTAGAAAAAAATTAAAAAGAAAAAAGGCTCAAGCTTCAAGCATCAAGCAAATTGATTTAAAAATAAAAAAAGCATTAAAGGAGGGCGCATACAAGCGCTGGAAAAAACTCTTGAAGCAAAAAGGATCAAGCATCAAGCCTTGACAAAGTAATAGATTAGGATTATATAGGATATATGAATATACACGAAGCATGGAACCTGGTCGGAGGCCTAAGCAAGCCATCAAAAATGCCCGGCTTCAGTTATGGTTTACCAGCCAAAGAATGCAAAACGGGGTCAAAGCTCCGGCAGGTTAAAGGATCAACCTGCTACAATTGCTACGCCTTAAAAGGCCAATACTGTTATCCAGTCGTACAGAATGCACAGTACCGAAGGTTGAATTCTATTACTAGTCCTCTGTGGGTTGGGGCAATGGCTTTATTAATTAATAATAGAAGGAAGCCAGAATTCAGGTGGCATGACTCAGGGGACGTCCAGGATGAAGAGCACCTAATTAAAATTTTTGCTGTCTGTATATTAACACCTACAAAACAGCACTGGATGCCAACGCGTGAAGCGTGGGTTTTAAAATATTTAGATCAATGTCCGAAAAATTTGATCATACGTTTTTCCATGCCGATGGTTGACCAGGAGCCTCTAGGCTCCTGGCCTAATACATCAACGGTCGTCACTAAGGGCGCAACATGCCCAGCTCCTGCGCAGGGTGGAAAATGTTTGACCTGCCGAGCTTGTTGGACAAAATCAATTAAAAATGTGAGTTACGGGAAGCACTAGAAAAAATGGCCCGAATTAAAAATTTCTTAACGCCTCAATGGATGAAAGAATTCGAGGAGCTCAAGCGTCAAGCAGCGGATGAAAAGAGAAGAGCAGCAAGCATCAAGCCCAAAGGCTCAAGCTTCAAGCCTCAAGCCAAGTTAGATAAGAGCAACAAGCAGGAAGTCCCTGACGCAGAGGCTCAAGCCTCAAGCCCCCGGAAGCAAGCTCCTTGATATTTTTCCCCTCATAAAGTTTTACACCTTTGTGAGAGGCCCCAAGGGCTTTGATCATTATGAATGTATTGTATGGATGACTTAAATGAAAAGAGAATTGATGTGGAGAGAAGCGAACAGTGTTTCCCTTAGTAACTTTCAATTCAACAGTAAAAAACTTGGAATTAATATTATAACCCAATAGATCAGGAGTACCAAAAGATACGCTATTTTCAATCCTTGTCCACTTAATTTGAGGTGTAGATTTCTTAACTTCATGCCAAAATTTTCTTTCTGGTTTCACTACTACTCTTTCTTAAGAACCTTACCCATTTTCCAAGTTTCAGGAGTGACTGTGAAGACCAAACGATGTGTTTCTCTTACACCTATTAATTTATTTTGCAAGAGTTTCATTCCATCGATGTCCATAAATTCTCCACTCGGTAATAGAACTTGGACTCGTGCATTCTTGGCCACTTCTCCTTTCATGAACTTATCTAATACTTGTCTTAATAATTTTCCGGTAAACATAGGTTGCTTTATAACTGAAGTTGTATTATATTTCAAGGCATGGATCAACGACAATTTATATTCAAGAAAAAACTACTTAATAAGGACCAATGCAAAATGCTGAGGGATGAATTTGAGAGCAGGAGAGCTGAGAAATCAGGGGAACACTGTTATAATGCAAACACAGGAGTTGATACATCCTCAACGTTTAACCTGGTCCATCTTCAACATGGAAGCGAGACATTTCATATCGTACATGAAGCAATTAAAGGAATGATCAGTGAATGGTTGGATTATCTTAAAAGTTTAAACTGTGTATCAGTTAATATATTAGCAGATGAGATTAACTATCCTCACATTTATAGATTGATGTGCTACGAACAAGGTGGATGGCTGCATCCTCACATCGATGGTCATGACTTTGTTACAGCCAGCTGTACCATACAATTGAACAACGATTTTAATGGTGGTCAGTTTAAATTCTTTAATGGCAAACACACAGAAGATTTAAAAGAAGGAGAATGTTTAATCTTTCCTGCAGGATGTTTTTGGATACACCAGGTTACACCGGTTACTAAAGGCAAGAGATATTCTGTTAATACTTTCTTATGCTCAGTTACAAATGAGAAAATGGAAAAGCTAACTCGAATCAAGAACTGGGTTAAAGAAAAAGAAATTGAATCACATTATTATAATGGAGACTGGGTTGATAAATATGGCTCAGCTAAAATAAATAATCATTACGTTCAAACATTAACGCAGGACGAATTCAACGCTTTAAGAACACCTCAATGGGAGAGACAATGAGAAGAGGTAAACAATGGGATGGTAGATCAAGAGTATCTACACAACAATACAAAGATAACTATGATGAAATTTTTGGGAAGAAAGAACAAGATGAATTAAAAGAAAGTTATCAACAATCATTAAGAAACAAAAAGGATCGCGAACCAAAAACTAGGTTGGAACAAATGGCCCAGCTTAAGTACGATCCAATATGCGATTAGGAGAAACAATGGGACTACCAAAAAGATTAACTGAACAACAAATGAAATTTGCTAATGAACTTATAACAAATGAAGGAAGAGAAACAGCTACACAATGCGCACTGAACGCAGGTTTTAGTAAAGACTCAGCTCGTCAATACGCAAGTAAATTACAGAATCCAAAACTCTATCCACTAGTAGTAAAATATATTGGAGAGTTAAGAGAAGAATGGCAAAAGAAATATGAAGTAACTTTCGACAGGCATATCTCGGAACTAGGACGAATTAGAAAAGAAGCGCTTAAGAAGGGAGCATGGTCAGCTGCAGTAAACGCTGAAGTAGCTCGAGGAAAGGCGGCGGGTCTGTATATTGAACAAAAGATAATCCGAACTGGTAAGCTAGAAGACTTAACCACAGAAGAGTTAGAAAGCAGAATGAAACAAATAATAGATGATTACTCCCCGATCCTAGAAGGCGTTGGAGTAGAAGAGTTGAAAGAACAAGTGAGAAATAAACCAAAGTTAAATGAAGATAAATCAAAGGAGGATTCTCTCCTTCTTTCTGATGCAGCCAATGGGAAAGACATTCCTGTCGGAGAATAGCTCGTCATTCTCCTCGAAACTAGCAAACGTCCAAAGATATTTATTATCTCTTTTAAAAACATACGCGTGAGTAATCATTACACTTGGCTTGAATGAATTAAATTCGTCCAGCGTCGCGTGCGAACTGTCTCCTGTAATATCTGCCCACGTTATCTTATAAAAATAATAACGCTTCTTCTTAATTACTATGTGTTTATATTTAGATTTCTTTGATGTCATACTTCCTTAGAACTTTTTATACCTAAATCAGCTTTTGAAAAAGCTAATTCATGCGCGCGCGAGGGGATTTCCCCTGTCACAGCCTGAAGCAGCCTGAAGCAGTTGTGAAACACACTATTAGTTAATGATACCAACAATAGTAAGCCATTGTCACATTGTAACACCCTCTCGTCGCTGACAAAAAAATATTTTATCATTTAGGTAAATTAGATACTATGGAAGCTACTAACCTTTCTTAAGAATTCCCACATAAAAGCCTGGAATTCCTTGTCTTTACTAACAAATTTCTGCACTTGCCCACCTTCTACACTAACCAGGATCACACCTTGTTGGATTTTAGACTTATACATGAAATTGTGAGCCATCGCATACGCTGCAGCCTGAATGAAATAATCAGATATCCATTCCTTCTTTTTAGGCTTGTTTGCTTGTTTGAGGTCTATTATGCTTTCGCGTCCATCATAAATACCTACCACATCTGAAGCCCCAGCATATAAATCAGGATAACCTAGCATCATTTCAGTGCCCCAGACCTCCGTTAAAGCCTCTAGAAAGCCATCATCGATAAGTGCCTGGGCCATGATGCCTGCTTCCTGACCCAACGTAGAAAGGTCCATATGGCGCTTGTCCATGATAAACCCTTCCAGAATTCTATGCATAATTGTACCACGCCTCGCTGCATTGTCGCGAACCTTATCCGCTTCCTTTTCCCCCAGAGTCCTACGCCAATTAGCCAAAGCCATAGTTTTTCTTAAGTCTTGGGTCGCTTTTAAGATAGTCGTAACACTTGGTAACTTTTGGCCATATAGATTATAGAGCCTAGTGGTTTCAGTGGTCACTCGATCCGGAGGCATATAGTTATATTTCTTTTTTAAAATCATTTAATCCTCTCTAACATACATTTATAATCGCCCATTTTTTTAGTTTGATACCCAAAATAGGTCAAAGTATAGGCAATTTGATCCATTCCATATTTAGTATAATCATCGAACACCATTCTACTCCCAATCGCTGATCGATTCGCAAACCAGATCGCTTCAGTAAAAACATCCTTAGTCATGTGAGGTCCATCTAAATGAACAAAATAAAAAGGTCCTCGATCGTACCATTCTTTCATGAATTCAGTATCAGTCATGTGAAGATATTTATAATGAGGCAGATAAGGCTTAAAGTCCTGGACCATTTGCTTCATCATTTGAGGAGTATAGTCAGCCGTGTATGCAGGCGAATCATCATAGTGTTGATATTTTAAATTGTCATAAGGATCAACTCCTACGTGTTTAAAGCTCGTTCGTCCCTTTGGTAATTTGGTAAGCATTCCCTCTAGAATAACTTTAGAACCGAGTCCTTCTCGAACTCCTATCTCGCAAGTTAAAATGCGTTCAGGTAATGGATCAGGTAATTGAAGCCCAGCTACCCACTCGGCCAGCAAATCATATTCCTTACTGTCTCCTTGAATGCTCATTGGCTTCCTTTGCTTGTTTAATGATTCTAGTTAAATAATATTCATGAGCTTTAGCTTTTACATACGGACGTTTTCTATACTGTCGCATATAGGCATTCCACTTATCTTTTTGAACTCTTAGTTTTTTGTATTTATATTGTTTGCGTCTAATGGGGTAACCATTCTCTTGACACCATCGATCAGCATATTTATCAATTCTAATAAGTTCTTCTAAAGCGTTGAATTTGTGACTCATTTTCCCCCAATGCCATAACTAAATCTTAAGGCAGTTACAATAGGATTGTTAAAGCCTTCAATATTTTTGCACGCCACCAACAATGTGCAGAGCATGAGAAAAATTATAGTTTTAGAATACATTATTCGAACGTCGTAGTGGTAGCACTATTAGTTTCATAACCCCTTAGTATCTTAAGTTTATCATCGGATTCAGCAATGATTCCTATTTGTTTATCTACTTCAGCTACATGTTGGGCATGTTCTCCAATCCCGACTGAATTAGTCAGGTATATTTTAATAGTAGCCTCAGCTGAAGCGATGTCAGCTTCGTATTTCTTTTCTAAGGCTTCTAATAGAAGTTGTTTTACTGGTACACTCATAGTCCTCCCTTCTCTCTTAATTCGTTAAGGGGTCCTTCTAGTTTAGAAACTTCCCCTTCCGAATCACACATGGTACATTGTACCACGATTTCTTTTTCTTCTTTGTAGTCCTTCTGTACTTTTATAAAACCATTACCAAAGCATCTAGGACAAATTTGTTTTTCCATTCTCTATCCTTTCTTTTACTTTCTTTCGTACATAAAGGTGGTCAAACCCTGCAAGAGTACAAACCATTTTAAAGTCCCAATTGGGGTCCAGGAAATAACCACGCGCACTTCTTTTAGATAAGTACCTGTAGTTTTTATTTCCCCAAATGCTGCCAACATGGATTCCTTTACCCATAGCGTCTTCTAAAGCGACAATTAAAACATTTCTCCAAAGACTACGGATGGGGTCTCTACATTCCCCTTCCGTATTAACTGCCTTTGGGAAGACGTTTGATTTTGCCATTTAATTTCTTCGCTTTCTCGTCGACTAACATTCGAATTACTTGAGCTCTACTCAGTCTGACTCCTGGGGCCAGAATCTGGGTTAGCTTATCAATAGTTGCATAACAACTATGATCGACTGCTAGACTTTTATATTTACTTATGTCTGTCATTATTATATCCTTTCATTTATATCAAATGATATAGGATTTTTATATAAATTTTCAAGGACTGTCAAGATGAAAATGTGGCTATTAGTGCTGGTACTGTGTTCGGGTGTGGATAAAATATGTACACCTGTGAGCCAAATACCCTTAGAATACAAGACTTATCACGCATGTACTAAAGATGCCTATGGCGAATCATTTGAAATATTATTTGATGGAGGATTAAGTAGAGAAGTTATAGAAGAAAAGAGACTTTTTACTAAATGGACCTGTTTTCCAGTCATAAAACCAGGTCAGCCTACATAGAAAAATAACATATAAAGACTCAGTAGCATCATACCCCCTAAAAACATGAAGATTAGGGCAAAGATTTTATTCACAGATAAACCCTTGGATTGTTCCTCGATGGTCATTTAGATACCACCCGTTGCGCATAGCGTCGTCAAACTCTCTATATGTAGAGATAGCTTCTCTATGATCGTCAGCATATAATAAACAGTCATGAACGGCTACAGGTTGTAAGAAATCCAACCTTTCTTGTATTAAGGTTCCATCGAATAATAAGATTAAAACTACCAATGTTTTTGCCATTACTACCTACCTTGGCCACGATATTTTTGCTTCCTCATGCGCTTGGTTGCTTTATTTTGATTCTTTTTATGTCTCCCTGGACGCTTTTTGTGGGTTCGTTTATGGTAAAGGTTTACTCCGTAGAGTGGTTTCTTCTTAGCCATTGTTGATCCTCTTCTGAAATTTGTAAATATCTTATGCTGCCATTAACATGTTGTTTAGTATCATGACCACAGTTGGTACATCTATAAAACTCGGAAACAATTGCCACTAGAATTGTGGGCAATTGACAGTTTTCACATATCCCATGTACCGTATCGATTTTTTGAAAGTTATATTTATCAAATATTTTACTATCTGACATAACGATCCGTACTGAGCCCAAGAATAGGTTTATATTGTGTTTTACCTGAATCATTTTTAATAGCCATTAAGTATTCTTTTCTATTCATATTAATATCTTTATTGTAGCTCACGTGTATCCAGCCAGAGTTTGGTTCTCCAGGAGTGTAGTACTCCAGGATCAATTGATCGAACATAAGGTTTTCTTTAATCCAGTCGCTGACCTTATTATTATCTACACCAAAGATTTCAAAATCCGCCGCCTGCCCCTTGCAATGTTGCGATTTTTCTGAGCTACCAATTTTACGTGATAAAATAGGGTCCCTGAAGCCTGATGAAATAGTCACGATGTCATCGAAGTGATCTCGAATAGGTTGTAGAACTCGTTCACAAAGAAGCCTAAGGTTCTCAGTTTGATCCTCATTAGGAGAGTTATTAAGTCCCATTCGTTCAGCAGTTTGTGATTTAGTTAGTTCTGCTAGACTAAAGTTCTTGCTTAATTTCATTTTTATACCCCTTCCTATTATATTTTTTCTTGTTCTTCATTACAAGCATTCTATATCTTCTTTGTCTTAACCATTTAGCTATTGGATTTTGTTTTTTATTCAAGGATTAATGAAGTAATTTTTTTCTCGCCCATGTAGATTTCAATGTTAGCCTTAGATTTAACACACTGATAGATCACTCTATCGGTAGTAGATTTGTCTCTCATCGCGTAACGCTTGGCCTTCAAACATTGGGATAGACTGTCCTGGATACGATGTTCCTTAATTTCATGGTCTAATATTAATAGTAGGGCAAACACAGTCTCAATCATCGCACGCACACCTTTTTCCAAATAGTTTTTCAAACCATTTTTGACTACTTATTTTTTTTAAAAATTTAAGGATCATTGATGGCCTCCATTTCCGTTAGAAAAAGTTCTTTGCTTATCTTTTAACTTTTCTACATCAGATATTATCTTTTCAACATCCTTTTGTAAACGCTTTATGTTTACGGTATTTGAAAGCATACCTTCCATTTGTCCTTCCATTTTTTCTAATTGACCAGCCATGTGTTCAATTAGCATAAATTGTTCTGAGTCAGCCGGAAGCGCGCCTAAAGCTGCCCCCTCGGCCACTTGATTCGGAAGTCCGAATTTTCGACCACATCAGTTTCCATTAACTTTAAAGTTGTTTGAATCCGATTTTGAGTTTCAATGATGCCGAAGTAAGCCCAGGTCCCGATCGCGACGAGCGTGATCAATGAGGCTACCGTTTTCATCGGCATTTGCACGGCTGCTTCTTCAGAAATTTTGAGAGGTTTACTCATTAGTTATAGCTATATCCTGTTGAGGGTTGATTTGATTCTAAAGCTTCAAATAATTTTTTATGTTGTTCCATAATTTCTTCATCTGAATCCATCATGTCGTCCATTTTAGTTTGTAGTTTTTCTACATGTTTTTCTAATTTTTGTACTTTGTCTTCGTGTACAGCTTGAATAGTTGAAAGTTGAAATGTTCTAGAGAGTGACCACCCTGCTAGGGTTAATAAAATGCCAACCAATAATGTCATTAATTTTTCTACCATTAGTTACAGTTCATCTTATCTACATCCACAGGTTTTCCATCTGTGAAAATCCATACCCAGGACTCAACTTTTGTTCCTTCTTGTGTGTATGTGCATTTAGGACCTACTGCAACGCAGGAAGTAAATGCTAATAGAAATAATATTAATATTAATTTTCTCATTGGCAGCTCTCACATTCTCCAGTATCATCTACAACTACACCACTAATTACATGACTGGTTTCATATGTTTTATCTTCGGCTGTAGCTTTACACTCACATTTGTCACAAGTACAAGGCTCGCCATCCCAATGATGATTGTGAAACTCGTTGTCACAGTGACAATCGCAATGACATTTACCACATTTACTCATTTTTTTTCTCCTTAACAATCCCCCAGCTATTATCTTTAGTGGTAGATTGTTCTTCTTCAATTTTGTAGAAGAACCTGTCGGTGTCTTCTGTTTGCCACTGGCCCGTATCTTCCACATTCCAGTCACTAGTTTGTACTTTCCAATCAGGTACTTCGTTCCTAACTGTAAATGACGGTATGTCCCACAATATTCTATTGTTAGGTTGGGCTGCATAATTGCCATCATCCAAGGCCATTATGTGAGCGCACTTATGTTCGTGCGGTATTTCAGAATGATCTGTATCCACTATATTACTCTCTGGATGCGCCCAGTCAACCGTAAAAAGGTATGCCCCTGGATGGAGTTTCCTATCTTTTCCAAAAAATTTTCCTGCTTGCCCGTCTAAGATATCAAAAGAAGTAACGCTAGGATAGTAACTGAAACAATTCCAAAGCTCCAACTCGTCAAGTCGCATCCTAGGAACTTCTTTGACAGCAAATCCTCTCTGAATGAAGGCCGAAATAGGCAAACGATAGAAGACAGCACCATTTTCCATAACAGCATGAAAGAGGATCGGACGTCCTGTAATCGATGCCAAACCAAAGATAATGCAGTCTTCCACTTCTCCAAAGTGATCCTTAAGGTCATAGAGATACTCTCTCCTGATCTGTGCGTACATCACAGGAATGTTTGCATTTAGATAGGCCATGCATAAATTAGTTTATTAGGCTGATGATAATGATAAGGGCAACCACTACACCGATAGCTATTTTTTTATTAGCTACGACTAGTGCCCACATTTGTTTTACTTTGTCCATAGTTTTCTCCTATTTTCTGTTTATTATACCGATCTTTTTACCATAAAACAACGTCCATATGTGATGATTGGATTAGCATTTTTATAGTGTTTTAAGACTTCGGTCAACGGTAATATGACCTGGTCTTTACAAAAAGCGTCATCGCCTATTAAATATCCACCTGGTTTTATTTTAGGATAGTAGGCCATAGCTTCTTTGTAAGTTTGTTCCTCATTTAACATGGCATCAAAGAATATAAAATCTAAACTTTTATCTTTTATTTCTTTAACAGCTTCTAGAGAATCTCCTTCAATTATTATTACTTTATCTTTCATACCTGAGTATTTAATTCGATGCAGCGCTGTCAGTTTATTATATTCAGAATCTTCATCGGAGACTGTATACTGAGGTTGATAGTTTGGGTTCCTGCTTAAATAATCAGTGTAACCTTTCCAATGATCTATACCATATAATTTTTTTATACTGCAGTTATGAAGAATAGTCATCAAACTTTCCGCCTGCAGAACTCCTAATTCTAAACCCACTAAATCTTTTCCCATAACATTGATAGCCATGATTAAATTTCTTACGTCAGCCTGTTCATGATCTTTAAAACTATAGGTCACTTTATCTCTCCCCAACTAGGACCTGATTCGTAATCAACCTTGTTAGGAATTTCTAACTCAACAGCAGTTTCCATTATTTGTCTTATCTTCTCAGCCTGGGTATCATCTTTAACAGATATATCTAGTTCATCATGAATTTGAATATGAGCCACGATTCCTTCTTTCCAAAGTTCTAACATAGCTTTTTTTGTCATGTCCGCAGCTGAACCTTGTATTAATCTATTTAAAGATTTATATGTGAAAGCTCTTCGACTAGGATTTTGATGCCAATAATTTTTCTTAGGATTACCTTTTGCATCTTGAATTATATTATCGTCATCATCTTTTAGGACAGGACCCATACCCTGGAGCTCTAACATCCTTTCATGATCTTCAGATGGTACAAATTTTCCCCAGTCCACTCCTCTTAGGATGGGTTCATATCTAGGAAATCTACATCTTCGCTGTAATAAAGTTTTAATCTGACCTTTGGTCGAGGCGATGTTCATTAAAGTATTCATTAATTGTTTTACAAATGGAACTTTTAAATGATATCTCTCAGATAATTCTGTAGCTTTTTCTTTAGATACACCTAACTCGGCCTGGAGTTTTGCTTTACCCATTCCATAAAATAAACCTAGATTAATAGTTTTAGCTTGTGATCTCGGAATCTGAGCCATGTCTGCTACGATTTGATGAAAATCTGTAGCCGGATCAGTATCATATGAATCAGCAATCTGATTAACAGAACCTAATCCAAATTTTAAAGCATAGTGTGCAACTAATCTTGGTTCTTGTTGTGAGTAATCAAAACAACCCCATTTACAATTATCATCTGGTATAAATAATGATCTAATTAAAGGTCCGGTTTCAGGATCGCGTGCAGGAATTTGCTGTAGGTTTGGATTAGAATAACTAAATCTTCCTGTTACTGTGCCTCCATCGTCTGATCTAATTTGGTTTATATCTGCATGGATTCTACCTTTATGTTCATGCTCTATAATAGTATCAATAAAAGTTGTACTGACCTTGTTTATTTTTCTAGCTTCTGCTATCATCTTTACTATGGGATGTTCATGATTAGAGAGGAAATTTTTTGTAAATGAAGGAGAGTTTGTTTTTTCAGTCCGGTCAAAAGGTAGGTGTAGTTTTTCAAAAACTTTGGCAATCGATCTTGCTGCCCATATTTGAAGGTCTTCTCCTGTTTCTTTTTTTATTTTGTGGATTAGTTTTTCTTCTTGGGATGCTAATTGTGTCTTCAGTGTATGAGCTTTTTGAACGTCGACTTTCACTCCGAGAAATTTCATGTCCACCAGGCAAGGAAAAAGATCAGTCTCAAGATTAAATATATTTTGTATATCTTCTTCAATAATTAATTTTTTTAAACGTTGCCATAACTCAAAAGTTAATTGAGCATCTTTCTCTGCATACGCGCCTACTACTAACGCAGGTAACTGCCACATATCTTTTTTAGGATCGAGTCCTCTTTCTTTCGCTGCATTAATTAATGCGCTTTCATTTTTTCCTTTGTCTAAGTATACCCAGGACAAAGTATTAAGTGTGTAAGAGAATCTATTCTCATCCAGAAGAGAAGCTGCAATCATAGTATCCACAACTAAACCATTGATTTTTAAGCCTAAATTCCTTATCCAACTTACATCGTACATTGCGTTGTGAAATATTTTAGTAGCTGGACAATTTAAAATATCTTGAAACCACTCTAAAGTTTTTTTTCTATTTGAATTAGGACCTTCTGCATGTGCAATTGGAAAATACCAAGAGCCTGTAGCTACAGCGACGGCTATACCAACAACATCGCCATTACCTGTAACAGCAGCTGTTCCTTTTGTTTTTAATTCTGGGTCTTTAGTTTCTAAGTCGATTGCAATTTCAGGATATTCTCGTAGGTCTGGGTACTCATCTGGTTGAACCCATTCGGTTTGTAATAAGTATGGAGGGATTTTCACTTGTAGTCCCTGTCAATAGCCATCTGACAGTAATGGATTGCTTTTTCTAAATCTTGTTTTTGTCCTTTTTGTTTATGCCTGCATAAATATTTAATAGCATTCCCCTCTGCAAACGGAATATTATTTTTATTAATAAATTCTGATGGCTGAATAATCATAGATGCGTAATGATCTCCTCCAACTTGTTTCTTATATACATTACTCATAATACGTATCCCTTTCGTTGAATTTTTGAAACTAACAAATATAGATTATTTCGTGCTCTCGTACTGCCAACATACCACACTCTATGTTCTTCATCTTGTTTGTCAAGACTTAATGCAATTCCTTTTTGAACTTTTCTTCCTTGATGTAAAGATAAAATTACGTTATTCTCCTCTCCACCTTTAGCTGCATGAATTGTAGAAACAAATATTCTTGCATCTTCACTTAATTTTTCTTCGTTGGATAATAAATTTCTTATATATAAAATATCTACCTGATTAGCTAACGTAAATACTTCATGCCATTCTTTTTTGGTATTCCATTTTCCATCAGGGATATATTCTTTTATTTCTGCAATATCTTTTGGTTCAAGTTTTTCATCAAAACACCAGTTCGTGTAGGCCACCGCTGCTTTATATAAACTAACTTTAAAACTTTTTCCTTTATTACTTTGATAATATAAACCTTTCCTTCTGAGCTCCTCCATTATTTTTAATAAATTATTTTTTGTTCTACTTAAGATTAACCACTTGCCTTTGGTAAGGTCCACTTGTCCTAAATTAGATATCTGAGACGCAAGACCCTTTTGCGCCCTGGGGAGATAATCTTTATGTTTCCTGATGCCTGATATACGTTCCACTATTATTTGTGATTGTTCCTGGACAGCTTGTGAAACACGTCTGGAATATTTTAATACTTTTTCTTCTGCAGGTTCATTTATAAATCTATTCACATCAGCGCCAGCCCATGCAAAGATAGCTTGGTCGTCATCGCCAGCCAGATACATGTCTTCAGTTTTTTCTTTTAATACATCATAAAGTTTCCATTGTAATGGAGAGAGGTCTTGTGCCTCATCAATAAAAACAGTCTTAAAGGTAGGGAATTCAGGGGTATCTTTTAGTTTAATAACATCATTAATAATATCATTAAAGTCTTTAAGTTTATTTTTAGATTTAAATTCTATTAAATTCTTTTCTATATTTTTTAAAACTACCCAGTCTATTTCAGTTCGGTCATGTTCATTTCTATCAAACTCTTCTCTAATAGTTGTATCTCTATTAATAGCTCTCCCTATTAATTGAAAGTATGGATTGTTACATGTTAAGTAATGGGTCTCTTCTTCATTGTAGGCATCAGAAAAATTAACTCTTATGCCTAATTTTTTTCCAAGGTCTTGATAATGATAAGGCTGCATTATGTTTTCTTCTTTTAATCCTAATAAATGAAAACCAAATGCATGAAGAGTTTGAAAATAAGGTACATCTTTTTCTGATACACCTATCCTCGCACGTGCTTCCCCTGCAGCTTTTCGTGTAAAAGCAAAGTACCCTATCTTATGGTAAGGAATTCCTACTCTATGATAAGCCTGGGCTCTGCGTATTAGTCTAAAAGTTTTTCCAGTGCCTGGGGGCCCATATATCTTACGAACCCGAGCCATTAGGTTTTTTAGTTAATGTATCTCCAAACTTACCGGTATAGCCATAAGTTCCATAATGAGTTACTTCAGAATTTAAATTTGCCCACATGTCAAAGCCAGCTTCTTTAGCAAGATTACAAAATTTAATATCTTCTCCTTCCCATAAACCAATCTTTGGATCGAAGTCTGTATCAAAGAAGTTAAATAAATATTTATCCCCTGCTTTTTTAGGGATTCCATTAAAATGTTTTATTTTTAAATCTGGATGAAGCTTCATTAATTTGTCAAAAACTCTACGATGAATCAATGTTAATCCAGCAGGACCTTTAGCAATCTTGGCAATTCCAAAAGGTTCCACATTAATATTATTTTTATCTTCGAAAGCTACAGAATATCTCACAGAAATATCTTCTGTCTTTTTTCTGTAGGGAGTACATATAAAATCTTTCTTCGTTACGAGCATTCTTGCTACTGCATCTGGTTCAAATTGAATATCTGCATCGACAAACAATAGGTAATCATAATCAGAGTCTAAAAATAATGCTGCTAATATGTTTCTTCCATATCCTACGTAAGGGCATTTAAATGTACTAATGTTCATCTTAATTCCACTCGCAGTCATTGAGTCAAATAATTTTATTAAAGATAAACACGTTGCAGTATGCATGGTATCATAAGTAGGCATACACACATATACTTTTGGTGGTGGGGCTTTTTGCTTTCCAATAGGAGAGGCTCCCCATCCGGTGTCTTTATTTTTCATACTATATCCTCCTTGTTTTCTATTTGTATGATTTCGTCTGGTATTTCTTCCTTGAATAAATCTTCCTTAGGAATTTTTAAACATCTTAATGGCGGAAAAGATTTAGTATTATCTCCTTTTGGAAATCTTTTTTGGATTCCAAACTCTCCACTAAAAATATTTTTTATCATGACTCCTGTTCGAGAACTATCCTTTCTCCATTCATATCTTCTTATATAATCAAAGAATTGATCAAAATCAAAATAATAATAATCATCTTCTTCTAGGACAGCGCCACTTTTAAACGCTGCATAAGTTTTGGCTTTAGGTCCGTTGACATATTCAGTTAAATATTTTTTTAACATGTCAACAGGGCTTGTACCCACCGGCGGAGCCAAATCTTCCGGTGGATACAAAGAGTCTAATATGTTTTGAAATTGATTTTGTTTTATAATAGGAGGACAGACACCAGTTTGGGCTGCAATGAGTGCTCTCAATTCTTTCATTTCAGTTATTTTTTTAACATCTTTAGCATGAACTTGAATTGTTTTACTATCTGATACTTCTACATTCACATAGAATTCTGGATCAGGTTTATAATTAATTCTAATTAAACCTGAAATTAATGGCCAACTATTTTTTCTACCTACATTAATTCCAAATTTTCTTTTAACACAAGTTGCTTTAGCACAATATCTACTAATAGGTTCCTCATGACATAGATGACCAGCTGTTTCTTTTTTCCAGTCTTTAATTTTACTTTTTATTTTTTCATCCCCCCATATTTTATCGTATTGAATATATTCTCTTCCTGCTTCTAAGACGACAGTTTCCCATTCATCTTTAAATTTCTTTTTAGCAAAGACCATGTAGTTATATAAAAACCTATCTCTTTCATCGGTAAGTTTTTTACCAGTCTCCATGATTTGTTTACAGATCATTTGTAGACAAGGTGGACCATCTAATAAATCTTTTGGGCCTCCAGTAATGACTTCATTTATTTTTTGAATAACTAATTCCTTAAGACTTTCTTTTGTTTGTAAATTATCTGCAATTACATTTAAAGCATCTTTAAGTTCTAATCTTTTTCCATCAGGCAATAAGACTCCTGTTTCTTCTGCAGGGAAGTAAGGAAGATTTATAAAGCTCCCTGATTGTTTGATGTTATCAGCATTGAATCCTAGTTTAGTTTGCTTGGGAAATATTTCTGTTTTAGCTGGTAAGCCAAATATAAATAATAAAGAAGATAAAAATTCTCTAATGACCGATGCTGGAACTGGTTCTTTAGTGAAGATGTATAGATGAAGTCCTCCACTTTTTGATCGAATTGGAATGACTGGTAAGTTTTTATCTTGAATAATTTTTAAATATTTTTGTGGTGTGAATTCATTATATTGTTTAGGGTC
>Ga0098052_1000818_pt1 | contig 19667 bp, 19 predicted proteins | sample 15_taG_FD_81591 | JGI IMG/M metagenome (GOLD analysis project Ga0098052, IMG submission 81591) | Marine viral communities from the Subarctic Pacific Ocean - 15_ETSP_OMZ_AT15312 metaG | ecosystem: Environmental > Aquatic > Marine > Oceanic | place: Pacific Ocean | collected 2015-01-18
ACATCCAGTGTCCGCTTCTTGGAAAAGCGTCCTCCAACTCCAGCTTTCATCGCTTTATCCTCCCTAGAAAGGCCGGGCGCTCCTCTTTGGGGTCCGGCTTGCAGTGGTACTTGAACGGGCAGTCGTAGCAGACGTACTCCTTGGTGACCCTCTCGGGGAGCACTCCGGATTTGACGGCTGCTAGGATTGTTTCTGCTCGGCTTGCTTGCTCGTGCCATAGCGCGTTGTCGACGGGGACTTCGAACTCTTTGATGGTACCGATGTCTTTGTCGACGTAGATGTAGGAGACGGTGTCCAGTTGGAAAGTACCTGCCCTCCCGTAGATGGTCGCCTGCTTCCTGTGGTCTTTGGACGCGCTGCTACGCTTTGCGTGGCCGAGAGTACTTTCGGACTTGATTTCCACCCCGTCCTTCCCGTCCACGCCGTCGCAGTGACCGTAGATAGATAAGGGTCGGTTCCTCACTGGAACTTCGGCTTGGAAAGTCGAAGAGTAGCCGAGGAGCATTTGTACTGTGTCGTGTATGCAGTGACCGTAGTGGAAGACTCGTCGAAGCGCCGCGTCAACGGACGATTTCCGCGTCACGCCCTTCAGCGAGTAAGCCAGGCGCCTGTCACATGACGTGATACTGAACTCACTAGGATGAAAACAATGAGTCGCGCGCTTGTTCTTTTCCTTGTTCAAACTCCACAAATAGGTCTCTAGCTTCTTCTTGATGCGGACCGCCGGCTCGTAAGACAGCCCTCGCAGAGAGAATCCCTTGCTCGTGTCTGTTCGGATGGCCTCTGAGCAGCCCTTCTCGTTGAAGGGGCACCTTTTGCAGGACACGTTCTTCCGCCCGACTTGGTCCCGCTCGGCACACTCAATGTTCCGGATGTACTCCTTCAGCTTTGGCAGCTGGATGGTGTAGTCCCCGAGAACTTCCCAGAAGGACCACTTCTGGGTGTTTTGTTCCATCCACACGAGGACGACTTTGTCAAAGCCGAGCACTGCTGCTTTCAGCGCCGCCGATAGCAGCGCCTTGTTGGTTGGCTTCGAAGCTGACCAGGTACGCTTCGGCACCATGCTGAAGTCGATGAGGGTGCCTTTGTAGGCGCCGAGCGCTTCGAAGCGTATTCCTCCGACGGAGCGTACGTGTACAGGCGTGAACTCCGACCCGAAGGTCTCGATGAAGTAGTCCTGGACCTTGTCCCTCATGAGCGGTTGCGCAATTTCTAGGAGGGCTTCTTCTGGCGTCCGTGACTTGCTGTCGCCCATGTGAAGAGCGTGGTGGAGTGGGCATTGGACCCGTAGCAAGTCTTCCAGTTCTACCGTCGTGTTCTGACAGAAGTCGTTTTCCAGAACCTCTATCAATCTAGGTGTGAACTTCACTTTCGGCTCTCTTGTATACCTTTTTGAAGGCAGACTCGTGCACCAGTACGCCCGGGGGGTCGAGCGGTATGAGGCAGGGCGTCTTCGCCACAGGCCTCACGTAGTAGTTGATGCGTCCCATATTGGTTGTGTCCGTGGGAGGTACCGCCTCGTAGGCGTTCCACCACTCCGCGCGGACGATGACGAAGTCTCCTCCGGTACGGAGGAAACGGACGTGGAACATAGGCTCCTCGCCGGCGAGGAGAGAGCCCGAGACCACCCTGGTCCAGTACTTTTGGGTCAGTAGGTACTGGCCCGTACGTGTTTGCTTCGACTCGGTTCTCCATGCGTGGAAACGCCGGCCGTCTTGGTCGTTGTTGAGCGCTCCGGAGGCGGGGGTCTCCCTTGCTCCTACGAGTGAGTTCGCGTGTGTCTCTTGGCGGCGGACTGACAGGCGGTTTTTCAGGTGGCGTGGTTGTTCGCGAGGGGGCGCGTGATCACACGTGTCCTTGTGAGGTATCTTGTCCTCGATTCTGTAGCCTTGCCGCCTCTTTTCTCCGATGTAGACGTTACCCGTTGCTCCGCAAATGCGGCAGACTACTCCTCGACGCCATCCGCGCTCTAGGTCACCCATCGTTGTTGATGCTGGCAGCCAGCGCGGCTCGTACCTTCTGCACAACGTCGGGATTTCTCTCGATGTACTGGACGGCGACCTCACGTCCTTGCCCCATCCTCGTCGTTTCCTTGCCGTTCACGACCGAGTACCAGGAGCCCGACTTCTTGAAGACCCCCAGATTGAGTCCGTAGTCCAGAGCTTCGCGGGCCTGGTCGATACCTTTTCCGAAGATGAGGTCGAACTCGCACTTCTTGAAGGGCGGCGCGACCTTGTTCTTCACCACCTTCACCTGAACACGGTTGCCGATGGCGTCCTCGCCTTTCTTCACCGAGCCGATGCGCCGAATTTCGAGCCGCACCGACGAGTAGAACTTCAAGGCTTCTCCGCCGGACGTAGTCTTCGGAGAGCCGAACGAGACGCCAATCTTCATTCGAATCTGGTTGATGAAGATGACGGTGCACTTGCTCATTGCGACTGCCGACGTGAGTTTTCTCATCGCTTGCGACATCAGACGAGCCTGTGCCCCCGGATGGGATTGTCCCATGTTCCCATCGATTTCTGCTTTGGGAACCAGTGCGGCCACGCTATCGACGATGACGAGGTTTGCCCCGCCTCGGACAAACACCTCGACGGCCTCGAGTGCGTCTTCTCCGCAGTCGGGCTGCATGATTAGCAGCTCATCGGTGAGCACTCCTAGCTTCCCGGCGTACTCAAGGTCGAGCGCGTGCTCTGCATCTACGAAGCATGCGAGGCCACCGAGCTTTTGTACTTCGGCGGCACACATCAAGCAGAACGTAGTCTTGCCCGACGCCTCTGGTCCGTAGATTTCTGCGACGCGCGCCAGGGGCAGACCACCTACGCCAAGGATGAGGTCAACCCCCATAGAGCCTGTCGAAATGGGGATGACAGCTCTGGCGCCCTTGATGCGGTGCTTACCTTTGTACGTCCCGACGGGACTGTCACCGTCAATAGCCTTCCCCACCGAGTCGATGATTTTCCCGATGTTCTCCATCCTCTCCGCCTTCGTAGCCCCGAATTGGAATGCGTCAGCGCTGGTTGCGGATTTCCTAGCCATCAACCCTCCTTCTTGAGCTTGGCTTTGGCCTTCTCGGACTTCTTCATCTTGTCGATGTCCTTCTGCGCCTTCTTGGTTGCAGTCTTCTCTACGCCGCTCTTGACGACGCCCTGCTTTTCGATGCTCACGGGCTTCTCCTCGAGGAACTTGCTGCCCTCTTCTGGGTGGTGTCTTCTGGGTTTTATTTCGCATCGCCCCACGTATGGGCAATGCCTGGCTCGGCGATGAGAGGGACGGCAAGTCCCTCCGCCCACGGGTGCTCCATGTACTCCTGGATGATTTCGGCAGCCTCAGCTGCGTGCTCTTCTGGGCATTCACAGAGGAGCTCATCGTGGACTTGGTGAAGTAGGCGACAGCCCATTTCCTTCAAGCGGGCGTCGTTTTCAATGTGAATCATGGCAGCCTTTACGATGTCCGCGGCAGAGCCTTGGATACGGGAGTTGATGGCTTGGCGTTCCGTACGGGCGCCGAACTTCCTGCTGTTGATTTTGGATGTCCGCCTGAAACGGCCGCGCATGGTCTGCACGTACCCACGCTTCTTGGCAGAGCGGATGGTGTCAGCAACGTACGCCCGGACGCCTGGGAAGGTGTCTAGGTACATGTCGATGAAGCCCTGAGCTTCCGCTACAGAACAGTTCCAATCACGGGCGAGGCCGTACTTGGTTTTGCCGTAGACGATGCCGAAGCCGATGGCCTTGGCCCGAGCGCGCTGCAGGTCTGCCCACGCCTCTTCATCGGTCATCCCGCGGTCTTCACCTTCAGCAGCCTTGCCTGATGTGATGAGCGCCTTGAAATCGTCGTAAGGCCAGTTCACCATCTTCGCTGCGGTGAAGCTGTGCATGTCCAGTCCGCCGAGAATGGCCTGAATCATCCCCTCGTCGCCAGACAGGTCGGCGAGGATTCGCATTTCCAGCTGGGCATAGTCGGTGACGATGAAGACCATGCCGTCCGGCGCGATGAACGCCTTCCGGATGCCATAGCGGTCTTTGTACTTTCCCGGGATGTTCTGGAGATTCGGGTCCGAGGAACCCAGCCGTCCTGTGATTTTCGTCACAGAGTAGCTGGTGTGAATTCTCCCGTCTTTCGCAACGTGCTTCAGCAGCCCGTCGCAATAGGTTCCCTGAAGCTTCTTGGCCTTCGCGTGAGCCAACAGCAGCTCGCAAATCTCAACGCCCTCGTTCGCGAAGTGCTTGAGGGTCTTTGCATCGACTTGCGGTTGTCCGGTGTCGGTGTAGGAGAGGGGCGTGAGGCCCAGGTCTACGAACAGAAGCTGAATCTTCTGTGGTCCCGAGTTGGGGTTGAACGGCCGGCCTACCGCGCGGTTGATGTTCCTCTCGTACTCGTCGATTTCGCCTTGGAGCTCCGCACGGATTTCCTCGATTCTGTCCTTGTCGACGAGGATGCCGCGTCGCTCCATCGCATAGGTGACCTTGAGCTGTGGCTCCTCGTCCACCCAGTAGTGGTACATGAGGGTTTCGCGCTCGTCGTCAGGCCACTTCACGACGTCGCGCAGTTCGCCCATCAAGTGCAGGCACACTTCTCGAGTGGCCCACGGGTCCAGGGACGCGTAGTCAACGAACAGGTCGTACTTCGGATGAGAAGGCGTCTTCGCGAGCTCCGCCATGTTCTCACCACCGAACAGCTCCTTGAACTCCCTCAAAGGGAGTCCGAGGTAGTCACGGGCGGTCGGCTTCAGGCCATGGTTGTTCTCGCGAGTGTCCTCGTCGTACAAGAAGTCGAGTACCACCGAGTCTACCCATCGACCCCCAAGTGAGATGCCTGCGTTGGCAAATCGGTGAGCGTCGAATTTCACATTGGTCAGCGCCTTCGTGATGGGTGACTCGAGTAGCGGTTGGAAGAATCGAATCAGGGAGCGAGGGATGTAGTAGCGAACTCCTTGGCGCGGACAGAGACCCATGCAGACGATCTGGTCGTCCATTTTGAGGTATTTCTTGCCGAGGGTCTCTGTGTCTACGCCAAGAAGGATATCCACGTCCCAACAGTCGCGGACGGCTTCTTCGACGTTGTCTGGGGTGACCAGGGTGGGCCTGGGGACGTGGGTAATGAACTTCATGTTTCCTCGATGAGACGGATGAGTGAGGGGATTTCTCCGGGGTCAAGTGACGTTTCCAGAGCACCCTCCAGCCAGGAGAAGTGCTTTACGAGCTTGCGGGACTCGCTCGTAATGTGGGAATACTCCCACCCCTTGGGGCTCGGCGGTCGCTCCCTCAGTTGTGAGAGAAGACTGCTTGCTCGCTCCAACAGCTTTGCGTGCCGTTGGTTCCAGAAGTCCCACGTGCCGACAGTGAACGCCTCGTTGATTTCATCGTCGGACAACCCCTTCCATCTCATGGTGGACAGGCCCATTCCAAACTCGCGCGGCGGTACCGCGCCCCAACGCAGAACGTCCTCGACTGTTCGCGGGGGCTTTTCTTCACAGGGCAGTACTCTGCTGAGGAGATGCAGCGCTTCGTCTGGCGAGAGCCAACAAGCAATGGCCGGGTCGAGGAACATGTCTCTACCGTCGTCGGAGTCCCGCAATGAGCTGTCGCGCATCATGTCCATGACGCCGAAGAACTCCTGCGGAGATTCCGAATGGGACAACCCGACACACGGGCGCGGGTAGTCGCCGTACCTTGCGGTAGGTACTTGCGCGTGAAAGCCGAGCTCGCGCATTGCAGTGAACACGTCAGCGTCTACTGGGATGACCAGATCCTCGAAGCGGAACACGTAGGACTCTGGCGTCTTGAAGGATACGTGGTCGGCTTCCGTGAACTTCTTCTTTGTCGTCGGGTAGACGGGCCTTGCTAAGCCGGCTTCCCACGCGTCGGTGAGGCTGCAGTAAGACATTCCACTGATGGAAGGGAAGTGTCGCTCGATGTCGTTCTCGATGGATGTCTGCCATGAGGTTGTTGCTTCAACCGAGATAGGGTCGTCAGCTCCCGCGGGGACGAACATCTCCTGTTCCCACTCGACTGTCCTGGCGCACAGTAAGTCGAGGTGAAAGCTTCTGTATGGATACCTCTTTGACAGTTCGGTCAACCCGATGAGGATTGACCCGCTGGTAAGCAATTCAGGGCGGGTACATGCGAGGGACCAACTGTTCCCGCCAAGCCAAAGCACCCCGTCCTTGAACTTCAGTAGCCCAGGCCCGAGGCCTTCCAATATTTCTGGTGTCATCAGGTCTCCGGTAGGTGAGGCGGGCACGCCGATGCGTGCCCGCCTAGATGTCAGCTCTTGGCTCCGAAGCGCTTGCCACCAAACGGCCGCGAACGCTGCGTGCTTCCGGTCGTGGAGTACGGGTTGGGGCACCCGCAGTTCTCCGCTTGCTTGGTGAGCACGGCATTGACGTACTTCGAGTGATCGTCGTCACCCTTGAAGTCGTCATGCTCGGGCGACAGCCCCGCAGGCTTGTAGACTTGAGTGAGGTCCACGGGCTCGAAGAGTTCCGCAACCTCGTCTTCCGTCAGGCCGAATTCGCCCATCACGAGCGCCGGCAGGTCCTCGATGAAGTCGTGCTTGAAGTTGAAGGAACGTACCTCCTGCTCCTTGCCGCGAATCTTCTTGATCTCCCCAATGCACTCGACGTTGACGAGGCACTGGGTCAGCTCCAACGGAACCGCCGAGTGGGAGAAGGACTCCGTTTTGTCGTCCCACGCCTTGTCACAGACGTAGGTCGGCGTCGGCAAGTCCTCGGCTTCGCAGGTCGGACAGGCCTGGATGTCGTTGACGAAGGAGCGTACCTCCTCTTCTTTCGTCATGACATCGTCGTCGTCGAAGTAGACGTGGTCGCAGCCGTCCGCCGGGCAGTGGTAGTCCACCACCCAGGTCTTGCCGCCACACACCTTCTCACCTTCCTCATGAACGCAAAGCGATTTGACCCGCTCCGCGTAGCTGAACAACATCTGGGCGTGGGTCTTGCCCAATTCCCATCGACGAAGGCCGCCAAAGCGACGCTCTGAAATCCGCGCGGACTTGTGCTTGCACCACTTGCAGCGATTCAGCGCGGTGGGCACGTTTGCCTCACCGTGAGCACACGCCGTCACGACGTCCTTGTTCTCCTTCTTCGGGTGCGGAACCCAGTGCAGGTACCGCAGGTCCAAGAGCTGCACAATCCACTGGGAACGTGGGTAGAGGCTCGAGTCCTTCTTGGCACTCTTGTCTTTCCCCTCGTTCTCTGCCTGAACCTTCTCGTGCTCATGGCAGTAGATGCACTTGCCATCGAACCACGGGTGACTCAGGGTGCACTCGTCGCTCCGCCCACCGTTTGGCCAGTGATACTGGCGGAACGTCGGCTCCTCGTCGAGGAACACAGCCGACGTTTCGGTCTGGTCCTTCGTGTTGAGTTGGAACAGGTTGGCCGTGTACGGCGGCCACCGCTTCTCGGTGGCAGCTGCAGTTGCTTTCATCTTCGCACGCATGAGGCGCGCCTTACCGAATCCCATGTGATCGTCTCCTGACCGGTCTTTTGAGCCCTTTTTCGCGGGCTTCTTTGCCGGTTCTGATGATGAGTTGCGCGACTGTTTCTTTGTTCTCTAGACTCCAGTCGACCTCGTCACGCGTGAGGTCGTCTGGCGCGTCTCTCTCCTGTGCGTTGGGTGGGTATCTGAGTAGGAAAACCCGGTCATACTTCATCAGACGTTTTGCAATCTGCATGGCATGACAGGACCAATCCTCCTCCTTTGTCTTCCAATGAACACGGACCTCAGCCAATTGTTGTCCGGGTTCGTGGTCGAGGAAAAGATAGTAGGGGCCGGGCAGTCTCGAGAGCAGGCGTTCCTGTTCCTTCGACATGTTGTCGCCCATCATCGCTACCGTGTGGGGGAAGCCGAGCTGGCGAAGCCAAAGGCACCCCTTGAAGCCCTCGACGATGATTAGCGGCGGGAGGTCGTCTCCACGCTTCGCTTTTGTTCGTTGGAGCCACGCGGTGTGCATCCCGTAGAGATGCGCTCTGTTGTCGGGAATGTAGAGTTCGTCGACAACGTCCTTGAGCTCGCCGTGCTTCGGAGAGCTGTCGTAGACCTTATACCGCGGATATGCCGAGCCAACACGACTGTCGTCGCACGCGCGGCCACTGATGGCGACGAGGTTTCCATTCACATCCCTTATGGGGAACGTGATGCGGTCGTGGTCTTCGTCGTAGCCGACGTCGTTATTCCAAATGGTGTCTTCTGTGAAGCCTGCGTCTTCCAGCTGTATCGGGAAGTTCTCCCAGGCACCCAGGACGTACTCTGGAATTATCACAGGCGCCTTCTTCACTCGTTTCGCTTTCGCGACGGCGCTGAGAGGCTCCCTCACTACTTTGCTGATCAAATCTCGTACGGAGTCATCGGGCAACCCGATGAAGTCCTTCAACAGCCTGCGGATACTCCCGTGCGCGTCGCACGAGAAGCACCGGAAGTACCCGCTATCCCCGTGCACCCAGAAGGAGCGGGGACGTGCCTGGCTGCACGGACACTGCGTCCGGTAAGCGTTGTCCCCCGAGGGACGTACATTTTCAAGATACGTCTCTAGGAGGGACTTGATGTCCCACGCCACGTTTCACCTCTTTCGGCTGGTTTTTGTGAACGAGCTGCCCGTCAGCTTCGTCCCGGTAGGGACAGTTATGTCCGCGTGCTTGGCCTTGGCTTTGGCCTCGGCGGACTTCACTGAGTCGTAGTCGAGTGTCCACTCGGCGTTTTCTCCTGTGACTTCGCCGAACCCATCGCACAACCGTCCGTTGAGCGTGAATCCAAGGAAGCGCTGTACGCTGCGTCCAGCATTGATGATGACCGCAGTGCGGTTCTCGGAGTCGTCAGAGATGATTCGCAAGCTATAGTCGACGCGTCGGATGATGTGGTCTGACCAGGCGTGTTCGGCCGAGCTTCGCCCAGCTCCTTTGATTCCGTCCCGGTTGGCGTGTCCAACTGCGAAGACGGGAATCTTCTTCCTCTTCGCGTACGAAGCCAATCGGTCGGCGGCACGCGCCACGTACTGGTGTTCGCTAGGATTCTTCTTGTCTTGCATGGCGTCATCGGCCAGCGCCTTGATGTAGTCGTGGATGATGACGTGAGGCTTGAACTCCTCGGACTTGGCCATGACGCCCGTCATCCCATCTTCCTGCTCGGTGATGAGGAGTCTGCCGCGCTCGGCGAAGCCCTGCATCGTAGCGTCCAACAAGGCGAGCTCGTGGTCTGTGAGTTCTCCTTTCAACATCCGGCCGTAGTCTAGGCCCGCACGCATGCAGTAGAGACGAAGACTGATTTCGTCGTTGGTCATCTCCCTTGTGAAGAAGAGGACTTTCAGGCCAAGGTCTTCGAAGAACTGAGCTAGGAATAGCATCAGGAACGTCTTCTTGGACTTCTCTCGACCGTAGACGTAGATGAAGTTGCCGGCACACACTCCGGGGGAGCTCTCGTTTAGAACCTCCCACGGCCACGGGTACCCCATCAGGCCTGCTCCACTACGGAGACGGCTCATCAGGTGCATGACTTCCTTTCGGTCATCTCCCGCAATCAGGTCGGTGTCTCCTTCCTGATCCCTTGCGTTGATGTTGTCTGCGGTTGCCATGAGACGCCGCTTGGCTTCCCAGGGGTCAGCTCCATTGACGTCCGCTAAGTCCGATACGGCGGTTTCAATGTCGGAACCCAATCGACGGGTCTTCAGCTCATGAACGAGGACGGCGATTCCGTCATCCTCTAAAACGTGCTGGTACTCGGGGAACTGGTCTTGGAAGAGAACCACGCTCGGTACTTCGTGGAACTGCTCATAGTGGTCGACGATTGCTGTCCAATAGATGCTCGCCTCATCGGTGAAGAGGTCGAGTTTGAGCCCTGCCTTGGTGGCTTCTTGGAGAGACCGACTCTCCAAGACCGCGGCGATAAGGGCGAAGTCATAATTCAAGTGGAACCTCCTGTTGAGGCCACAGGTACCCAACACGGCCTCTCGTAAAAGGGGCCGTGTTCTTGGGATATGAAGCAGGTGGTTCAGCCAACCTACGACGTCCCGGACCTGCGGTCAACTCAACCTCCAGCACCCCACCCGTCATCATCATCGGCGCCATTGAACGACACTTCTTCCGGAGGGGAGTGTGCGATTTCGCTGTCAACCAGGGCGACATAGTCCTCCTCGATGCTGTCACAGAGCGTTCTCATGATGGCGAGGCTTCGTCCGCTCAAGCTGACGAGTTCCACGTTCCCTACAGGGCTTCCTCTCTCCGAAAGCAACGCAAGCTTCGCTGTAGGTTGCTTCACTCCCTCTTCGAATCCGAACCCGAATACGTGTACTCCTCGTACGAGTCCTGGTGGTGTTTCCGTGGCCATCAACTCTCCTCGCGCACAAAGCGCTCTTCTTCGTTGTCTTCTTCTTCTTCGGCGTTTCCAATCTCTGGCCAGAAATGGTCGAGGATGTGATTCATCTCGTCGTCCACCCGTTCGGTGAGGAACTCTCGCGCGAAGTCTGCTGCGCCGTGAAGCTCTTCGACGGAGGACCCACACGGGAGTGACACCGTACACATGACCTCACCTTTCTCCCTCCCGTACTTCGTAGCGAAACCCGTCTTGTAGCTGAGCGTAAGGTGAGCTCCGCGACCTCGAATGAGCTCTCCTGGAGGTGTCTTTCTTGCAACACCACCGTCCTGTTTTCGGACCTTCTCGGTGACATCGCCGTCTCGCTTCTTTCGACGAGCGTCGACTGTCGACCTGAACAAACCGTCCATCAGCCCTCCTTCACCTTGAAGGAAACGCTGGGCGCCTTTCCAGGCATCTCGGTGCGGAATTCCCGAACGCTATCGTCGACGTCGCCCAAGAGGAGGAGGCGTTCCATCAGGCCCACATTGACCTCGGGGACGATGACGTGTTCTCCCTTCACCGAGAGGTTCATGAGAGCGGGCAGTCTCTCGAGGAGACCTACGGTGTCGTAGGTGATGACGGTCGACGTCCTTGAGATGGTGACCTTCAGCGTGTCGTTCTCGAAGTATCTGGTGTCCTTCAATTCCGACGGCGGGCTGCTCTTGGCGAGTGTCTTGAACTCGGTCTTGAGCCGTTTGAGGTCGGCGTCGAGCTCAAGGGCTTCCTCGTACTCTTCTTCGCACAACTCGCGCCGCTCTGCTTCGATGGCTTGAATCCGTTCCTCCGCAGCAGCAATTTCCTTCCTTGCAGCGTCGATGGCGTCGGTGTGGTTGGTGGTCTTCTCCGCAATGATTTCTTGGAGCTCTCCCTGGTCCGCCATGTTCTCGGCGATGTCCTCGAGTAGGGATTCGAACGTCTTCTCAGTCATCGGTACTCCGCACCGGGATGTCTGCCCCGGTATTCAGGTGGTGGTGCATGTCTGAGACCTGAAAGGCCTTCGAGAATGCGTAGTAGGCGAGCTGTGCGTCTCCGCCAGGACGGAAGAACGCTGCTTCGCCATCGTCTTGGTACTGCCGAAGCAGCACCATGGGGTGAAAGGTAGCGAAGGCCGACCTCTTCACGGGAATGCACGTCCCCATGTTGCTGGCCCAGAACAGGGGGATGGTAGGGTCTCGGGCAACCCTGGTGATGGTTTTCTTGCTATCGGTCAGCGTCTTGAACGCCACCTTCCCGAGTAGAAGGATGACGAGGGGGTCGACGATGTCGATGACTCGGTCGAGTCTCTCTCGACACGCCTTGACCTCCTCCGCTGTCGGGGTGCGGGTCACGTTTGGTGCGTCTGCTTTTGTGGGCCGGCACATCACCATGTAGGAGAGGAACACATCGTCTCGGGTGGCCTTGACGCCATCGAGGAACATGTCCACAAGTTCTCCTGTGGGACCTGACATGATGTGCCCTTCGGCATCATCGTTGTGGTCGGGCGCCTCGCATACGATGAGGACCCTCGCTTCTACGTTTCCGGAGCCGAAGACCACGTGCTGCCGGTTGCGCCCTTCTGGTCTACATAGGCCGCACCTTTCGCACCCGTCGTATTGGTCGTACAGCGCGTGCAGGGCAGCCATTCTCTCATCTCTTGTCACGAGGCCCTCCTACGGGTCGATGACACGGAAAGGAATCCCGTGTTCGGTGAAGACAGCCATCATCCGCCGGCACATGCTCTGCGCGTAGTGAACGTTCTCATCCAGAAGGACAATGACCATCGCGTGTTTCTTATCCTCCGTTTCTCTCTGAACTCGTCCTGTCATCTGCTGGACCCAATTGAGGTCCTTCAGAGGAGTCAGCACCATCAGGACAGTCAATGCCGGCTTGTCGAGTCCCTTGTACGCTAGGGACGTGACTGCGAAGACGAGGTCGTTTTCGTCCAACATACCTTTTCGTTTCTGCCAGGGAACCCCCCCGTGGATAGCGGCGCTCTTACCTCCATACCGCTCGCCTAGAGTCTCGATGTGGTCACGAGAATGAGACAACGCGAGGATTTGGTGCCCGTCAGAAAGCGCCTGGTCACATAGGTCGACGATGAGGTCGTTGCGCCCATCGTCATTGGTGAGCTCGACGTAAAACTTCCCAATGTTGAACTCCTTCCTGACATCGCGAGATGCTGCGTCATTGGCGGTGCCCCACTTTCGGCCGGTGCGGATGAAGAAGACGTCGGGTGTGATTTCTTGTTCAAGGTCGGTGTAGAGGACCGGCCCAAGGTGGTTCTGATACATGGCGGTAAGCCCGTCGCTTCGTTTCCACGTCGCGGACAGTCCCCAGCGATGCCCGTGACCTAGATTGGCGGTGAGGTTGAACTTCTGGGCTCCGAGGACCTGCACCTCGTCGTAGCAGATGATGCCGAAGTGACGCGCGGCCTCTTCGGGCCACTCACCGTTCTCTACCCGGCGGAAGAGGGTTTGCATTGAGGCAATGACGATGGGCTTGTCCCAGTCAAGCTGCCCCTCTTTGATGATGCCGATGTTCTCCTCATTTACGTTGGTGTGCTCCAACACTCGCTCGCGCCATTGGTCCAGCAAACTGCTGTTGTCGACCACCACCATCATGGGGTGCCCGACTGCTGCCCATGCGTGTAGGGCGACGACAGTTTTCCCCTTGCCACAGGCGAGGCAGAGGATTCCGGAGCCTCCCTCAACCAGCGCCTTCCATGCGGGGCGTTGTTCATCGCGAAGGGGGAAGGTGAGGTCGACTCCGCGTACTTCTGGGAAATCGGCGAAGGCGGTATTCTCGACAGTGAAGGGTAGGCCCCCCCACTCCTCGTAGGGAATTGTTGCTCGAGGTACCACCAAGTGCGTTGCGGTCTCTTCCCAAGCGACCAGCTCTGCTCCTGTCGCTGTCTGAAAGGTCAACGTGTTCTTGAGAACCTCGATGTTCGCTCTGGCCTTCGGAATCCAGAGCATGTCGTTGTAGCGCCCCTTCAGGGACGACAGTTTCGTCAATGCCATTGCGGCTCCTAGAGCTTCGGTGTGTACACGAAGCGCCGGCGTGTGAAGAAGACGGCTACTTCGTAGGCCATCGCGCTAATCGCGACTTCGATGGCACGAAGCCCCAAGTCGGCCATGATTTGCCAGAAGCCGTGTGGCCTCCATTCTTGGATGTGGCCTTCCTCTCTCAACGCAGGCGGGTGCGCCAGAGGTCGGTCAGTCGGGTCGTGAAACAGGGTTTCCTTGGGGTTGGTTTGACGCGACTTCTTCACGTCGATGACGCGAGGACCCGCTGTTGTGGTAGATGTAGACTTGGAGCCAGTCCAGGGACGGCTCTTGGCGCTAGGGGCTGGACTGCCTCCCCAGCGATAGGACTCATTTTGAGGTTCTGTCTTCTTGGAACTCAGACGGTCCCAGAGGCTACTGCCCACTTGCCCTCCAATGGCTTGGATGTGATACTTGATGCGGACTGGTTTCTTATGCGGGAAAACAGTCGATTTTCGCTTACCTGAAGGGGCAACAATGGGGCTTCAAGCTGCCGTTCTCGATGTGTATGACGACAAAGGGGCCTTACTACGGCAGTTCTTTACGGACCCCGGTCAGCTCCCGGACATCGTAAAGACGGCTTCGCCTGTTCGGGATGACGCGCCGGATTCTACGTTCGCCTTGGTAGGTCGAGAAGGCGACGGGCCGCTTTTGCGGAAGTTTCCGACCCACGATGCCGGCAATACCGTGTTGTCCTTGCTCTACTTCGGGGAAACTCACGAGAAGCTGGGGCAGGACCTTCGAATCGTCGCCGCTGCCGAACTTGAGCTGGCCTGTGGTCACTACGGGCTACCCGTACCTGCGCTCGTCGCGCACATCGCCGACCACCTTGTCGGTGACTACGTGGCCCCGGTCCAGGAAGGCGAGAAGGTTGCTTCAGAAGACGAGTACGCCCTTCAAACCGACGACGGTCCTCGATACCCGCTGCGTTCAGCGAAGGATGTCTCTACCGCCGATAGCTACTTTCAACGGCATCACAAGCGTTTTCGTCCGCAGGACCGACACGCTTTCGCGACCAAGGTCGCTTCGGTGGCCGCGCGGTTCGGCCTACCCCTCTCCGACATTCTGCAAGAGTCTGCAGGTGATGACTGGAACGACGACGCGTGTGAGTACATCGAGGCGCGCAGGCAGGTCATGCTTCGTGAGGAGGCCAGGCCGGAGGCGTTCAAGGCTCTCGACAAGCTGGCCAGTGCGGTGGGTATCGGGGACAAGGTCGACTTCGTCGAGGCGCTTGATTCTTTTGACCGACATACGCGGCTCAATCGCTACTACGACAGGTTCTTCCCCGACGCTTACGGCTCTACGTTTGGGAAAGTCGCCGAGGGCGCCGAGATTGCAAAGCCGACTTGGCGTATTGGGGAGGTGAGTGTTTCCCAGGATGAGCTCAAGCTGCTCTCTACGCACTCACGTGGTATCGGGCAATTCAGAGAGCACTTTGGTGAGGCGGCGGCTGCTCAGTTCGTCAAGGACCCGCTCGCAGTGTTCGAATCGATGCCGGCGCCGTCCAAGAAGATTATTGCGCGTTTGGCGGGTTCACTCTCCGACTTCCAGTGAGGGTTCCGTGGCGCTTTTCCGAAAAGCAGGCATCCTTGAAGACGAGAAGGGTACTCATTTCCAGGTGCTCGACGCGCTCTTGAACAAAAAGTTCGGTGACGCGTGGCTGGATATGGACCGCGACGCGTTGAAGCTGGAGCTCGTCGAGGCGTTCGGCGAGCTGGGGGACAACGCGTGGGAGCGCATTCAGGCGCTACGGCTACTCCATGCCAATGAGATGCCCTGGGAGGACTGGGGAGTGTTCGATAACGTCGTTGCAGCAATCGTCGGTTCTACGGCGGTCTTCAGCTACGTCCAGAAGCCCGAGCCGGAGGACTTAGTCATCGCGGTGTACGCGATGAAGGCTGTACGAGAGGTTCCCTTCTCTGATGAAGTATTGCGCTACATGGCAGCGGCCTGCATTGACGACACCGTCTGGTACGTTGAGTCCCCGCTGGAGGCAGTCCAACCCCATATTCGAGAGCATTTTTCAGAGAAGAACATCGAGCTGCCTTACGAGAGCGTCGCCGACGCGCTGGCTGCCGGAGAGAGCCCAACAGACCCTGGATCGGTCGTAGACTTCCAGGTTCATGAGGTGCTGGCTGTGCGGAAAGTGCGTGACGCGTATATTCGGAGTGTGAATCAGCAGATGAAGCAGGCGGTGCAACTTGGGATTCGGTAGCCCTTCCTTTGGCCCAGGCAGCGCGTCACGATTTTCCGGTTTTCGAAACGGGAACCTCGACGGGCGCAACACGTCGTTCCGCTACCCGAGTCCGTGGTGGGACATTGCCCACATGGACCTACCGAAGAATGTCAAGCAGCTGTTTCGTTGGGTCAGCTATCACTCGGTCTACAACCCGTTGGTCTCCTCCACGGCCCGGAAGATGGCGGCCTACCCCGTCACCGATGTAGTTCTCGAGGATGACGCCGAGCCGGGCTTCAACAAAGGACTGAAGCGCTGGGAGGATTGTCTTTACAACGTCATCGACGTCCATCGCCTGATGATTGAGGTTGGCCTGGACTACCACACGTTCGGTAACGCCTTTGCCAGCCTGTTCTACCCATTCCACAAGTACCTTGGCTGCCGTAAGTGCAAGGAGAAGAAGCGCATCAGGACGCTGAAGTTCAAGAAGGAGTGGGACTTTCAGAACTTCGAGTACAGCTTGGTGTGCAGCTCGTGTGGACACAAGGGAGCTTGCAACGTCACCGACGAGTGGTACCACTCGTACAAGGACCTCCGAGTCATTCGGTGGGAGCCCGAGTACATCGATATCGACTACAACCCCATCACGGGCAGCAAGGAGTACGCGTACACCATCCCCCCTGAGGTCCGGGCCAAGATCATGACGAAGAATCGGAGATACCTCGAGGAGGTACCCGACAGCTTCATACGCGCTTGTCGCTACCAGCGTCCCGTCGTGTTGCATCGACTCAACATCTACCACTTCTGCGCACCGACCCCCTCGGTGAAGAGCGCTCGTGGTTGGGGCTTCCCACCGATTCTCCCGGCACTGAAGGACAGCTTCTACTTGCAGGTGATGAAGAAGGCTCAAGAGGCCGTGCTGATGGAGCACATGGTGCCTCTCGATGTCATCTTCCCTACGGCAGCCGACCAAGCCGCAAATCCCTACATGACCGTCAATCTCGCGGAATGGAAGAACAAGGTAGAGCAAGAGATTGGCAAGTGGAAATGGGACCCCAACTACAAGCCCATTATGCCGCTACCGCTGGGTCATCAGCGCATTGGCGGCGACGGCCGAGCCATGATGCTGACGCAGGAGATTCGCGTATGGTCAGAGCACATTCTGGCTGGCATGGGCGTGCCTCAAGAGTTCGTTTTTGGGGGACTTACCTGGTCTGGGTCGTCAGTGTCCCTGCGTATGTTGGAGAACCAGTTCCTGACCTATCGAGAGATGCTCGAGCGGTTCTTACGTCATTTCTTGGTGCCCAACATCGCGCGGTACATGAATTGGCGGAAGGTGGACCTGCACATGAAGGCATTCAAGATGGCCGACGACGTGCAGATGAAGCAGCTGCTCATCAACCTCAACCAAATGGGTAAGTACTCGGACAAGAGCCTCCTCGCCGAGTTCGACAAGGACGCTATTGAAGAGCAGCGCATCATCGAAGGCGAGCTCCGTCGGCGTCTCCAGCTCCAGCGGTTGGAAGCAGTCCAGCAGGCAGAGATTCAGGGTGAGGCTCAGGGCGTGATGCAGAAGGCCCTACGAGACGCCACCGAAGAAGATGCTCTGCCGCAACAGGAGGCCGCGAATCAGCCCCCTGTAGCAGGCCAAGGGGGGCAAGGCCCGCAGGCAGGCACCGGTAACGTTGTACAGCTGAGTAAGGCGTGGGCGAAGCGCCTTCAGGGAGTCGATGGTGGCCAGAGGAGCCAGATATTGGAGCAGATGAAGAAGCAGATGCCACAAATGTTCCAGATGGTGACGGCCCAGATGAAGAAGAGCGTCGACATGAAGCCCCTGCCGGAGCAGGGGCCTCCTCGTCGAGCAGCTGGTCCGATCTAGTCGGAGTCTTCTTCCTCATCCTCTTCTTCGGCGTCGGAGTCCTCCTCTTCCTCTTCTTCTTCTTCTTCTTCTTCTTCAGTGAGAGAATCCTCCAGGCTACGTTGCAGTTCCGACTCTTTCCCTGGTGACATGAGCACCTCCGTGTTTGGGCTCATCTGCTTATGAGAGAATCGGTAGAGAGGTTTTCATGGCGAGCTTGTCTCCAGAGCAGCAGTTCGACGACCTGAAAGACCGGGTGAATGAGGCGCTGGACTCGATTTTTCCCGTGATAGGGAAGCGCTCTGAGGTCCACCTTCACGGCGTCGAAGTACGAGACGACACCAGTTCGGCCAACGTCCGTGACCAAGCTAAGGCGCTCCGAGAAGGAGTCACGTGGGCGGTTCCCGTCTATGCCGACATCTCACTTCGTAGGGACGGAGAGCAGATTGATCGTCGGAAGGTGAAGCTATTCAACCTCCCCCGCACCACCGACCGCCACGGCTATATTGTCGGTGGCGCCGAGTACCAGGTGATGAATCAGTTCCGCCTGAAGGCCGGTGTGTACCACCGAGTACACCCATCAGGTGACGCGCTTGCTGAGTTCAACTTGGCCAACCGAGAACAGTTGGCCAATGGCAGGTCTTTCAAGGTGCGCTTTGCTCCAGAGAAGGCGTTGTTCTACATCGACCACAAGAACAGCAAAATCCCGGCGTACCACCTTCTTCGTAGCGTCGGCGTCACCGATGAGGAGATGCGGGGAGCTTGGGGGAAGAAAATCTGGGAGAAGAATCGGGACGTTGCGAAGAAAAGGAGGGCGTTCAGCGCACTGAATCGCGCAGTGCACGGAGCCGCACTCAAGAAGAATGATGACGTACCGGAAACGTTGTTTTCCGACCTACTAGGAGGTACCGAACTCCTGGACTCGACTACGGAGAAGACGCTAGGCAAGGGCTTCAGCACCGTCAGCGGTGACGCGTTGCTGCGGGCGTCGAAGAACCTCGTGGAGATTATCCGAGGAACCCGGGAACCTGACGATAAGCAAGCTCTTGAGTTCCAGACCATTCACTCGGCCGCTGACCTCATCACCGGAAACATCCGGAACTCGAAGAAGATGATTCATCGGAAGATTCGCAATAACCTCGACAGGTCGGGGAAAACGCGAGTGCGCGGCGTGGTTCCATCGGATGCGTTTCAGAAGCCTGTGGACAGCTTCTTCTCGACGTCCTTGGCTGTCCAGAACGACGTCGTGAATCCCCTTGAGATGATTGCTGGCGCGTTGCGCACCACCATCATGGGAGAGCAGGGTGGCATCAAGTCATCCTACGCAGTCAGCGACGATGCGAAGCTCATCAACCCCAGTCACCTCGGCTTCCTCGACCCCATCCATACTCCAGAGGGGGAAAGGACTGGGCTGACTCTGTCGTTGCCCCTTGGCGTCAGGAAGGAGGGAGACACCCTCTTCGCATCGTTCGTTGAAGCAAAGTCCGGTAAGAGGACTCGGCTTACTCCGGAGCAAGCGGCCCGCGCGACTGTTGGTTTCCATGACCAATACAACCGCAAGGGGAAGAAGTGGAAGGCTCGTGGTCGGAAGGTGCGCGCTATCCGCAGCGGCGAGGTTGTACACGTCAAGCCGTCTGACGTGGACTACATCCTCCCGACGCCTCGCGGGTTGTTTGGCGTGTCCTCCAACCTGGTGCCGTTTCTGTCCAGCAATCAGGGCAACCGTGCAATGACGGCATCGCGGCAGCAGGAACAGGCCGTGCCGCTGAAGTACCGTGAGGCTCCTCTCGTCCAAGTTCAGACGGACAGGGAAATCACCTTCGAAGAGTTGCTCGGAGGAGCTGCATCTCGAAGTGCCCCCGTCGACGGTACGGTGAAGATGGTGAAGAAGGACGCCATCATTCTCACCGACAAGAAAGGCAAGGACCACGAGATTCAGATGTACCGGGACTTTCCACTACAAGGAAAGGCCGTCTACGACTCCGAAGTGAAGGTCAAAGCCGGTGACGTCGTGAAGAAGGGGCAGCTCCTGGCCGACTCCACGTTCACTAGAGACGGCACGCTGGCTCTCGGCACGAACATGCGCGTCGCCTACATCCCCTTTGATGGGTACAACTTCGAGGACGGCATCGTAGTGAGCGAGACGGCGTCGAGGAAGTTGACGTCGATGCACCTCTATCCGAAAGAGGTTGCCCTCGGCCCCGAGACCATCATCGCGAGGTCGAAATTCATTGCACAGCGGC
>Ga0098052_1000819_pt1 | contig 19654 bp, 47 predicted proteins | sample 15_taG_FD_81591 | JGI IMG/M metagenome (GOLD analysis project Ga0098052, IMG submission 81591) | Marine viral communities from the Subarctic Pacific Ocean - 15_ETSP_OMZ_AT15312 metaG | ecosystem: Environmental > Aquatic > Marine > Oceanic | place: Pacific Ocean | collected 2015-01-18
CGTCGATTTCTTGTCTTATCTCTTCGTTTCATGTCTAAACTATAGAAACAAGAAAGAAAAAGTAAAGACTAAAAACAAAGCAATTGCTCTAACTCTCATCCTTCCAAGAGGCTGCGATTTCATCCCAATTCACCTCTTCTAAGTCGTATCCGTCTGGAGTTTTATCTGTCCACATGTAATAACAAAAGTTCTCAAACTGTCCAGAGTCAGATATCCTAAGCAACCTTATTGTATCATACAGGTGCTTATCATTAGCCAAATGTGCGCTGGTGCTCCAAGTGGCTCTATTTGTCCAGCCATTATAGTTTGTTTCGTCTTTCACGCTCTAAACATAGTTACGGATTTTCGTTAGTAAAGCCCATGGGCGTTTGTTTTTGCACGTTTTCTGCAAACCCAATAGACCTCTTTGCTTCTGGGCTGTCTCTAGTCGCCATTGTCAGTGCCGCTTTATGAGTCTGCTTGATAGTCTCAAACGTGATATAAGCCTGCTCTAAGCCAGCCGCACAGGAGTAGAGTATATTAATAAGCCTTTTCATTAGTTACAGCCAATCAGGGTCATAGTCAATAGAGCCTGTCGATTCATAGCGACGAGCCCATTCGTCATCACCATAATATGAATCAAGACAGGCAAGATCCATATCATCATATTCGTAATGTTCTTCAGCACTTGGACCTCGCTCATCTGGGTCTTTATTAGGTAAATCAATCATGTCAACTCCTTTATTTATCAATGATAACAATACGTTCGTTGGTTTTGAAATACGGGTTTCGACCGTTGTATTTATCAGTCATCCACAACCGTGGACACTTGCTAGCCTTAGGCTTGGGCGCACACATATCAGTCAAGCAAATGTGACCATCGAATTTGCCCTTGTTAACGAACTCAGTAGGCGCATTAAAACACGTTCCGCCATACAGCACGCGCTCTTTCTTGCGCTTCTCTCCCTTTTTCCAAACGTAAACCTTATCCTCGGCAACCTTTGTATCGAAAGGAATCACAGTAAATGTAGCAACGTCAGCCAACTTGTTAAGCTCGGAATAAAACGCTGCCAGCATTTCATCAGACACCGAGCCGGATTGGTCAATGCTGATTGCGATATTGGCAACTCGCTCGACCTTACGACCGGGATGAATGTAGGCGTAGCGCTTGTTCAGACGGCGCGGCGTAGAGCGCTTATTAGAGCGCTGAGAGCACTTGACGAACCATCGAAGCACCTTGCGCCAGTCGACCTTAGTCGACAACTTATCGATAATCTCTTTGCGTACAGAGGAAGACACAGTGCCCCATGAGTTAGACTTTGCAGCCTCGTTGACGGCATCTTTCATGGCCTCCTTCAATCGCTCTTTCGCAATCTCTTTCGTAGCATCATCACAAGACTTGCTACCCCAATTGGCATGGTCATCAAACTGACCAGCAGCATCAGGGTCAAAGCCGCCCTGCTCACCGTCGCCGTCACCGTCGCCTTTATCAGAGCCACCTTTCTTCTGTTCTTCCGCCTTCAGCTTCAACTGCTCATAATACCACTCGCCGGTTCGGCCTGGAGGCAAGTCTTCAAACATGCCCTCGCCAGGGATGCAACACATGTCAGGCAGATTGCCCTTTCCAATCAAGCAGTTAATGGAGAGATCAGTAGCGATATTCCACAACTTGAACAAATCTACTTTGTCCTTTGGTATATTGCCATCACTAGAGAAGACACCGGCTAGCTCATCCGGCAATCGTCCTGTAACGTGCTCAAACACAAGATGGTAGAACTCATGAACAAGCACGCCAGTCCTCTGAGAATCAGTAAGATTCGCAAAGAAGTCTGGATTATACACCATTTCAAAATAGCCAGTGTCAGGATTGACACGGACTCCGGCAGTTGGTATGCCCTTGAACTCCTTTTTCTCGATTCGTCGAGAGAGCGCAGCAAAGAAAGGCTCTCGCTGAAGGAGTCGAAATATATGGTCGTTAAGGTTGAAACTCATTGTGACCTCCGTCTTACACTACAAGAATAGGAACGGTTTAGAGGTAGTAAAGAAAAATGATAGCCAAGGGGCTGTTTACTCGCAGAGCAGCCTTGCTATCTAGCTTTTTGATTTATGGGATCGATCCCTCCGCCGAAACTAGCAAAGTGGCGGGTACTAGTTATAAACTCCCTGGCTATCTCTCCAAAACCTCGTTGTTATAGAGATAAGTAGTTCTTAGCTATCCTTCCCAGTCAGCATTTGAACCATACGAGCAGAAACCTTTGTGCCATCAGCGGCAGAGGCCTTGTGGAGCCCGATAACATTGGCGTTATCACCCTTGCCAAGTACCGTCCACAACTTCATAGCCGCCTCGGAAGGCAGAGTAACGAAGTAGTTGGCAAGGTTCTGAACCTGTTCGCCTGGAAGCTCAGTGGTGAACGAATCGCTCGCCTCCATCTTCTCAATCAACGCGCAGTGCTCATTGACGCCAAAGTCCGTCGTCTTTTCGACCTGTCCATCGTGCAGAACCATTTCAATGGTCACTTGACGCTCATAGTTCTGAGAGAAATCGTTAAACGCAACGGCAGCTTCCATTCCGACAAACGCAGCAGACAGGTGATAAATCTGTGCATCACCCTTTGAGTCTGGCGTAAGCAGAGAGGCAGCGAGCAGGCAATCGTTTAGACGCTTCCAAGAGCGACGGGAAGGGTAAACCTTGTTAGGCTCGTAATCCTCGGAGTGCTCAAGGTGTGAACGGTTCTGATTAATGAAGTCCCAAACGAGACCATCAACGTTATTCTTGGCCCAATCAAGCCAATCCTCGACCGTAGGCTCGACATCGAAGACAGTCCAACGGTCAAGCTCGGCTGGATCCATTTCGCCAACCTGATACTGCGAGCCATGCTCGCCGCCATTAACAGCGGCAATGATAACAGTATCAGGGTGAATGGGCTTGCCAAACAACTTACGCGAATCCGTAAGCTCAAAGAGGCCTTGACGTACCTCGTTTACCGCACGATCGACCTCATCGAAGAAGAGGACCACGGGCTTATCACATGCCTCTTGAAACCAATCAGGAGGACAGAAAGAGGTAACGTCGCCGTCAGTCTTAGGAAGGCCAATCAAATCGCCTTCCGTCATCTGAGATGCGCGTCGTTCGACGACAGGCATTTCAAGGCCGGACGCAATCTGATATACAACCTCGGACTTGCCAACGCCATGGCGACCTCGAAGCAGCACGGGCTTGCGAACAGCAATAACGTGCGGGGCAACGTTGCAAAATGTCTTGAAATCAACAGCCATCATAATCTCCTATAATAAATAGTGGCTCGTCCTACACTTCTAAGATAAGAACGGTTGAAATGGAGTAAAGAACTTTTTAGACCGGACGCATCAGAATAGAATGAGACAGGCCGATAGCAGCAAAAATAGAGTAACAAACAGTCAAAGTAACAAAGTCCATAATAACCCTCCTATAAGTCTATGGAATCATCAAACAAATGGTAGCACTGGAGGGACTCGAACCCTCAATCCCAAAGGGGCGACAGATTTTAAGTCTGTTGCGTATACCAATTCCGCCACAGTGCCGTGACAACCAAACCATAAGAACGGGTTTGGATAAGTAAACTTTTTTTTGCCTACTAGGCTTTAAGGATGCGACTGCTCCCACAAGCAGTGCAGCTGCTATCACAGGCGGGCCGGGTTGATCCCGGCCTATTAAGATACTTGCAGCCACAAGAGCCACAGTACCAGTTATAGCGCTCCTGCTCCTGCTTCGGGGGCGGACAGCACCAGTAACCCAGAACCAACATATCTCAACCTCTCGCCTTCTTGAGCCATCGAACTTCTGTTTCAATGGTCTCGGCAGTCCCGACAGGAAGTACGATCACAGGGATGGCGCCCTTTGCAGCGCCAGCAACTTCATCAGGATAATCAATAATCATAACCATCTTGTTTGCGTGTCGTCCACGAGCAGTCTGCCTGATCTGTGCCATCGCTCCTACAGGAAAGGTAGGAACAGAGTTCATGTTGTCAAGTACCTTTTGAACATATTTATTTTCAACCATCTTCCGATACTGCTTTTCAGTAGGAATATATGTGTCATCAGATAGCACTCGAACAGCGAGGTCACCAAAATATGGAGGATTATTGAGATAATAGCGCGCAGCAATGTACATTTTCTCACGCATTTCTTCGCTATAACTCTCGTTCCACTCTTTGCGCGCAGCAATCACTTTGGGGTCTTTATTTTTCTCAATCCTCTGAAGGATTGACTCCTGCTTTCCAGTCAAAGTGCCATAACGCTTTGCGCCTTCCGCGATTGAAGAAAGAAAACTCTTCTCCCACTCAGTAAGGCTAGCACCATGCGCCAATACTTTTTCGATGCGGTCGTCGAGGCCGGGATTTCTTTGCCGACTTCGGGATGCTCGCGAATGGTCTGGTAGATTAGTTAGGGACTGACTCATTTTTTCCTCTCGTCTCCAGTTACGCCTTAAACATAATAACGTCGTTCTCCCAGTCAAGGTCTACTGATGAAGTTACCAGTAGTTCGGCCATGAGATAATACTCAATAGCTGGATAGTCCTCATCCAGCCACAAAACTTTAACGTCTGTAGTGTCTATACTCATCACAACTCCGAAAGAATCATCTTCCTGCTTGTGTTTGATCAAATCACCTGTAATCATTCATCTTCTCCTTCATAGTCCTCGACCTTTATTAGATCTTCAAGTTTGTGGTACTCAGCGAATGAACGATCTACAAAACATACAACTGCCTCCGATGATGGCGCAAGGCGAACGTCGTCATCGAGCAGAGCCACAACAAGCCCAGGGATTGGCCCGCCTTCTTTGATATCCTCGCAGTGATATACCAAATCACCCGGGTGCACTGACAAGCTCCAAGGCGTATTTGGCGCAGCTTCCCGGCTCGCGGTCTGGCATTGTCGACCACTTGACACAGCATCGCCTGGCCTGAGCCCCTACCGAGATAATGATTCCAATACCATACATTTGCGGTGGCGCAACGGCAGGCCTCATCTTCACCAAATCACCGACTTTCACTGATAACCTCCATACAAGTCGATCCGAACCAATCACTAACAACTTCGTCAATAAAATGAACATGATAGGGAAACATCGAATTGATAAGAGTCTCTTGGTTGGGTTCATACCCAATAATTATACCTAAAGAACCGTCACCCGTGTGACGAACCAAATCACCGACTTTCACTGATAACCTCGTAATCATTGGCATTTCTCCAGCCGTGCACGTCCGACGTCGTAAACCATAGTTTCGACCCATCACCTCTCAGCGAACGGTCGGATACAACAACAACCAACTTTAGCAGCAAGGTCGACTTGTGCTTGGCGTTCTTGTGTATAACCAAATCACCGACTTTCATTGAGTATTTCCAACTGAGACTCCGGCCATTGTATTCGTTCGTCGCCACAAATAATTGTATACCAACCGCGCCAAGCCTCCGACGAAGAAACTATTAAGCCGAGCCTCTCGCCAGAAAACGAACCAATCAGCTTAACAACATCACCGACTTTCATTTAGAGGCTCCAAAAGCTCATGGTCAATAGGATAAAATCCGCTGTGCTGGGGGTTGCCGAACCAATGAATAATAGCATCGTCCCTAAGCCTGTCTTCTGGCATCTTTAGGATAATACCAATATCTTTCGCGTGTGGGTGTGTCCACTTAACCAAGTCGCCTACTTTCATGCCTTAACCATAGGTACGGATTGTGAGGAGTAAAGAACTTCGATGTGTCTTCCGTTAACGTCTCGTCGATACGGGTCTGCGTTCGGACAGCTATTCCACTGAACATAATAGAATGGTCGGTAGTCCTTATCAAGTTGCCCTCGATCGACTGCGACCAGAAGACCAACATCGCCCTCGTCAAAGGTATAAGTGTCTTCCGTTGCGATTACAATATCACCTGCTTTCATCTAAAATCTCCAACCAGTCAGCCCTCATCCAAGCGGGCTCGTATTCGTCAAACCAATGTATTTTGTAAGGGCAAGCGTTAGGGTTTGCCAACTGCGGCTTGCTTATCTCTATTATAATCCCCATTCCGGCTGGGTAAAGGGCATGAATGTTTTTTACCAAGTCACCGACTTTCACTTACAACCTCGATAAATCTCTCAGCCATTGGCCCTCCATAGTGGAAGTTCGCAGATGGAAGCGGGTGCAAGTCCCAATAGGCTACTCGTCCAACATAATCGTCTTCCATATCTGCTCTCCCAATGATAATATAGTAACCAATCTTCGCTGGTAAAACTTGAACTAAGTCACCGACTTTCAAAGTAACTCCTCAATACCAACTCAAGTTGGTTATGTACCAGAACCTCAATGATTTTAGCTTCTTCTTCATCTATGTCCAGCCTGAATGGCAAATCCACCTTAGCAGTTATACCGTCTTCGCTGACTCCGATATGAAACCATGCGCCACTTGTTAAGCATTTCGTTGAGTTAGCCACTAACTTCTTCTAGTACGATTTTGTCTTTGAAACCGCCGCGTTGCAGCTTTTTGGCCGATGCGCGGTTGGCGACTGTCTCGATATTCATATCGTGCAGAGTACATATTGATAAGAAAACTTCATATATATCAGCAGCTTCCTCTTCACACGGCGTCTCGATGAACTCGGCTATTTCTTCGCATAGCTTTTCATACAGACGAGTCTTGTATTCATCGTCTTTGGCTATGTGGATCACACACTCTCTGCCGCTTTCTCTAATGATTTCAGGGATTTTGTCTCTAACTAGCTTCATTGACTACCTCCAAAATGGATAGCTGATAGTTGCCAGGCGCCGTGTATTTGCAAGCCCATTCGATGTAGGCAGCACCGCGTTCTGGCTGTGACGGATGCGGTGATTCGGGCAAGTCGACTATTCTTAATACAATGCCATGAGGGCTACTCATGTGGTTCCTAAACCTTACTAGGTCACCGATTTTCATAGTGATATTCCACATCGTCAGATTCTATTCCGTCGATTTCCCCATCAGACCACAAACATTCGAGCCAAAAGTTATTTGGCGAGATTCCGTTATATACTTCCGAAACATCTAAAATGATAGCAAACTCGCCACCACACTTTATCAGGTCACCTGTCTTCATTTACAATCCCGGGTCTTCAATCGAGCTAACGAGCCTGATCTCTGAGTATTTGACATTGCGTGTTGCTCCGTCTTTCAAACCTAGCAGCTTGTACGTTCTTTCGCTAAAGCCGCGACTATCTCTTGGTAGTTGCTCTAAAACGATGTAATAACGCTTACTTTCATATAGAACGGTAACTAGATCACCTATCCTCACGCCCTACTCATTATCCAAAACATATTTCTGGCGCTGCTAAAATCCTTTGAACTCCACGGGTCAGTAAGTGTCCTGCCGCTACTCCATGCCACTTCTACCATGCATGAGTCATCCGAGATATCGCTATAACGATGATAGGTCGACACTACGACACCAACATCACCGTCAGAACATCCAACAATATCACCTACTTTTGGTTCGTTAAGGTCGCAAGGGGGCATTGATAGTTTCCTCTTTTTGTTTTCTAGTGAGGGACTTAAACTTTCTCTCGGCGCGAAGGGCCTCTCCATGTAGAGAGAATCCTTCAACATAGATGAGCTGAACGGGTCTTCTGGCGCGAGTGTATTTAGCGCCTCTCTTCGTTTTGTTATGCTCATGCAGTCGTCGTTTTGTATCTGTCGTTATACCTGTATAGTAAGTACCGTCTGCACAAAGTAAAACATAAAGATACCATTCTTTCATCTTGGCGCGTCACTCACCAATAGCAGTTCATCTTCTTTCCACCATTCCGGCGCTTCTTCCCAATGAACCTCGTAATATACTATCCCATATTCATCTTCGTAGGTGTCAAGTATCACACCATATTTATAACCCTCTATATTGAGGATCGATTTATAAACCGAAGAGCAAGGCTTTACTATGTCTCCTACTTTCATTACTGATGAAAATATAGACACAACTTAGGCATGGTTAAGTATTTTAATACCGCCGCCCTTTGTCACGGCAGCAGTTTCTATCCCGTCCTCTGAAACTACTTGGCAAGGCGTCAAAAAGAATATCCTAGCAGTCTCAGCGCACTCTTCGATTGTGTTACAAGTTATCTTGCGTACATCTGACATGTCTGTGTCTGGCGTCACAATATATGTTTTCGTCACTCTGAACTCCTATTCTGCATGGCTAACGAGCATTATTTCCCAATTTTCACGTACTTGGACGCGCGGCGTGGGAGACGGGTCGACCCATTTTTTGCGCGGAACAGTGTGCGCGGGGCCGAGCCAATGAACTGTCACGTCATAGCGCTCTTTCTTTTTTTGACACAAGAGCTTGGCTGTGTGCTCCTCTCGAATATGCTGTTTTGAAAGCACAATGCCCTGAACCTTAGAGTTGGGATGCCAAGCCTCGCGGACGATTGATCCCGGCTTCAGCTTTCTAGCGTCCTTCATATTCATCGTGCAATCCACCGTTCCTTCGATTGTGAATAATCATCTTCTGTGCGGCGTCGTTTTTCTGCGTTCGCGCTCATTTGGCTAGTCGTTAGTGGCTCTTTATCCGCCTCGTAGATAGCTTTTTCGGCCTGATATACTGCCTCGGACAACTGCTTTCGCTTGTTATTATTAAATGCGACTTCTACCCTCTCCAGATTTTCAGGCCCAGTTGGGTCTGACATACTGAGGACGCGAGAAGAAACCTCTAAAAATGCCTCGACTGTCTCGCGAGGAAGCGTAATTGTTTCATCCATCAAAACCTCCGTGAAAGAACAGTAGGAACAAAGTCCTGCTAGTAAAGCGATTATTCATCGTAAACGGTACCATGGTAATCATACGGTCGACTATCATCAAACTCTCCGCTTTCTTTCGCGGCTCGAAGGGCCGACTCGATCGTTAAAAAGTCTTCGGGGGGATTCGACTCTACTGGCGAAACAATCTCGAAACATCGCCTTTCGAAACGAACAGATACTTCACGATTGTTAATGTTTGAAACACTTGACGGTAACAGAGTACCATACGTTCTTCCGGCAGGGTAATGCTCAGTCGATTCAAAAGAGCGAGTGCGTACGATATCGTTGTAATGATTGGGGCTTTCAACAGCCACATTGTGGGTAAACGAACCCCAAAAAATACTCTCTACCATTGTAAGAACCTTAGAATCACCCCAAGGATCTGTTCGATACCCCAAAGCGCCGAGACCAAAGCCAACTTCCGTCATATTTTCGACGAACTTCTCGCGGGCCATAACGCACTTGACCGCATACTTATTCATATCGCCCTTACGAAAACTACAGGTTCTACGAGTGTGACCCTCATCTTTGCAGTAAGAGCACTTGCGATTCTTGCCGCGATTTGCAGTCTTATTAAGTTCGGCCTTGTGACGCTCAAGATTTCGCTTGGCGTAGTTACGCTCCCAATCGTCGGTGAAGTTATCTTCTGCGAGTTGCTGCTCATATCCAGCAATCTGATCTAAATGACTCTGCTTCTTTATTTTGCAGGAACTCTTGTTGTGACCAGTCTCGTAGCAGTGTCCACATCGAACAGAGCGCTTGTAGTTTCCATTCTCATCCATATGATACGACATTTTGATTCTCCGTTGTGTCGTTTACGTTATAACTATAGTTACGCATCTTGAATAGACAAGAGCGCATCCAACATATTTACAGCTTTTGCTTTACGTCCATCGTTTCCGACTGGATATACCCAACACCTAGACCCGTACGGGGAGTATATACTTGTTCCATCTTCAGAAAGAGCCCCTAAAACTTGAGTCATTTCCACGTCTTCGAGGATATAATCATCCTCATCTTCACCTTGCCGGTAAGCAACGCCAGCTTCTATCAACAGAATCATCATGTATTCGGTCAACTGTACGCCTTCGATTGGCGAGTCCATATGACACACTTCTGCGAAGTATTCATGACAACTGTTATCCTCGATGCGCGCAGACAACTCTACATAGCCGCTATCAAGCTCTTCGAAGGCATAACCAACGCCATTAGTATACCAGTCCAGAAAACTATCGGTAAAACATTCGACTACTTTGGTATAGATATCCTTTCCGTATTTAGGTTTGAAAATCCAAGATTCCATCATTTTTCCTCGCTGTGGGATTTGATTTCTATAGTGGACCCTCTCGGACTTGAACCGAGGACTTCCCCGTTATGAGCGGGGGGCTCTAACCAACTGAGCTAAAGGTCCGTGTGTGGTTGGCCCAACGGGACTTGAACCCGTGACACCCACTTTATAAGAATGGCGCTCTAACCTACTGAGCTATGGGCCAGCAATCTGCTTACGTCTCAACCATAGGAACGGTTTCTTCATAGTCAAGCCTCAGAAACAAGAATAAGCGTTTCTTCTCGTCTAGGGAGATCTTCACCCTCCAGCACATATAAAGTAGTGGCCTTTCCGGCTCTCTCACTTTGGACAACCTTAACAATCATCTTTGGAGGAAATATTTCCCTGTAATTCGAATAACTTGAAGGTATCACTAGATCACCCAGCTTCATTCAAGATCTCTAGCCAATCGTCGAGCATACATTCCTTCTCGCCGTCATGGTGGTCTTGAGCCAGATCACCGACCTTCACTGACGACCTCTAAATCATTGATATTAAATGTGTGTTCAGCATCGAAAACTGCCTTAACAAAAATAAAGTCGACCGCATCAGCCGGATATATATGTGTGACTACGCCTATCGTGTCTTCGTATGGTCGACCCTTACGAGTCTTTCGCATAGATAGCCTCACCAAATCACCGACTTTCATTGTTACACTTTCCCAGTCGACGCATACGGCATCCACACCGATTGTCAATCCACCGTTCGATTGTATTCCCAATGACTTCCATTACAGCCCTGAAGTCCTCTTCGTCATCCAGGGAACGAGCATCGCACTTCTGTGCGAGCATGTGTTCGATTTCTTTTACAAGTTCATGCTTCACTGAGCAACTCCAGTTCATGTGTTCCGTGAAAAGAAAAATCATCGATCCACTGTATTCTGTGAGAAACAAATCCCTCTTCGGGGTAGTCAGTTATAGATGTAATAACGCCATGGCCATAGTAAACACCTTTTATCTGGTATTCCTCTTTGAGCAGGACGATATCACCGACTTTCACTGATTTTTTCCACGCATGTTAAGGGCGTCCAAGATTCTTGAGGACCATACTCGTCATTAAACCAAAATATCCAAGCACCATCGTTGGTACTCATACTTTCCAATCTAAGCACAATTCCTATATGGCCGACAAGATAGCAGCGCTTTGGATCAGACCATCTCGCTAGGTCGCCAACTTTCATAATTGGAATATAAGCACGCAAAATAAAAAGTTAAGCATTTTTTAACGATTCGGAAGCCTCGACAACCAGTTGTCTTATCTTATCAATCCTATCGTTTAGCTTTTCTTCGCTTTCAGTCTTTATTGCGGTCTTCAGAAGATAAAGCTGTTTGAGCGACTCTTCTAGTTTCTTTTCGTTTGGATTTGGAACATAAATCCTGGGCACTATTTATCTCTCCTTGTCTTTTGCTTTGTTAACAATGTCATATTGTTTTCTTGCAAAAGTAAATTCTCAGACAGCATGCTCCGAAGTTCTTTTGAAAGACGTTCCAGTAAACTCATGGCATCGATGTCTAAAACGAAAACATTCTTGCTCTTCATTCGAGTAATTTTATGCCTTGCTTCGTTTATCAGTTGAAGTCGTTCGTGAAATTTTTGATTTTTCATCGCGCGAACTCCCGGGTGTTCAAATTCGGTGTTTTGAGTCTGAAAAATAAATCTCTACATTGGATAATTCTTTCTTTATATACTCTGTCATCTCGTCTTCGGTATCGAACGAGACCACTTCTTCACCACTAAATAGTTTCCAAGTATCCAATTCTCTCAATACATCAACTTTATTTAGAATTAACTTGTTTACTGAGTTTATGTTAATGGCCCTTTTCAAGCTAGCTAGGTTGAGATAGTTACACTGCCGGGCGCGGCCAGTGGTTGCTCCGTATTCTTCACCAGCCTCACGTACGCGAGCAAAAAATTCTTGGTCGTCAGCTGGCTCAAAGGTCTTCGCTCCGACGTAAGTCTCGTAAACTTTTCCAACACCCCAAACGTCTCGGATCCAAGTATGCGGAATACCGTTCAACAAGGCGCCTGCAACACCACAGTGACTCGAAGTCACAAACGGATAATCGCCCCAATCTATATCAAGCCCAAAACCCTGAGCGCCTTCGCACAATACATTGATATTTTGATCGCTGTAAAATTCCTCATACATATCAATTATATAGTCTTTTAGAGCGGGTACATCCTCTGCCTGAACTCCTAGTCGTGCGTATTTATCGCGATATGCAGGCCCGTTGCCGCGTTTAGTTGTGCCAATTTTTGATTCGCTCTCTTCTTCAAAAATATGTGCGTTAGTAATGACGTGAGTGTTTTTAGCGATAAAAATCTTTCCTTCGACATCCACACCCCCATCTTTGAGTTCTTGTAATTCGTTAAAAAATTGTTCTGCGTTAACCACACAGCCTGGGCCGATAATGGATTTAATCCCATAAAAAACGCCAGCAGGAATATGGTGAGTTACAAATTTCTTACCTTCATGATAGATGGTATGTCCAGCATTGCAACCTCCGTTGAATCTTAAGACATGCGTGTAATCCTTGTATTTACATAAATAATGGGTAACTTTACCCTTTGCCTCGTCCCCATGTTGTACACCTATCACTATATCAGCATGCATATTTTCTCCTTATAATAAACCCCATTCCCACACCCCAAATCGGGATCCCGCCCACCAAGGGGCCACCACGCATTACACATATTATATCAACTATAAGAGAAAAGTAAAATTATTTCTTACCTTGGTAAAATATTCCCACAGTATGCTTAGCACTCAACACTTTAAGTCTCTTTTCTAAATTTTTTACCATCTCAAACTCAACCGGCACTTCAGATTCGGGAAGCTCATAAATAAAAACTGTTCCTAAATCTCCACATAAGTGATGAAACTCATATTGCGCGCCATTGTCGACAAAAGCAGTCACTGACTCTTCTTCAACAATTTTCTTAATCGCCTCTAGTTCTTCTTTCTTTGACATAGTTCCTATCATATTTGGTACCCCCTGTAGGATTCGAACCTACGACCTAGCGGTTAAGAGCCGCGTGCTCTACCAACTGAGCTAAGAGGGCAAAAAATTAATATACTCTCACCATTATATGTCGACAAACGCGTACCTTTCTTATAACAGTGCCTCGTCGACGAACATATCTCCAATGACACTTAATTCTGGGTTCCATTCTGTACATTCGCTGTGAAGAAATTCTGCTACCGGGGTGGCGTACGTAACATGACGCCTGCAAGTTAGCAAAAAATAATAACACTAATAAAAATATAATCTTTTTCATAATAATCTGGTAGCGCAGACGAGATTCGAACTCGCACTCACACGGCTTGAAAGGCCGGTATTTTAACCGTTAAACTACTGCGCCTCGTCGCTTAAAACTGCTACTAACTCTTCCTCATTCCAAAACCTAGCCTCCAAATCATCTGGAAATAGAACCTCATAACGCTTCTGCTTGCGCCCTCGATGATCATCATCCAAGTGCCAGTCAATTTCTCCAACCACCAGTCCGATTATTGCATTTCTGCTGAAACCGGAGGGGGAGCGAGAGCGAATGACCAAATCACCAATTTTTAATGCCATGTTTCCATATTATAATAACTAAACATTGCCTTGTAAGGTTTTTATTGGTGCGCCCGACAGGATTCGAACCTGTGACCCTCGGCTTAGAAGGCCGATGCTCTATCCAGCTGAGCTACGGGCGCGTAATTATAGCCCAAATGCTACAAAAATTACTGTGCCAATAACTAAACCAATCATAATCCTTGTGAAAAGCTTATCACTTTCAAAGTGATACATGTCGCTCATTGTTTTCTCCTTATTTAAAATCTGGTGTAGGTATGCAAGTCTCAGGATCAATTACAACTTGATCTTTCTTGTGTGCTTTAATAAAACTTGCAGCTGCTTTTTTGTTCTTAAAGTTGGTAAGATAAATCATTTTTTCATCTATCTTAAGAATTACCTCGTAACAGCCATGTCTAATATGATTAATAATGTAGTCACTAACCTTTTTGTTTTCTTTTAAAGTCTTAAAACCTTTCGGCTTTTTTACATAATTTTTCGAACGTTTCTTGCTCATATATCAATTATAATAACGGCGCGTTTTTCGTCAAGATCTTCTTGCTCTTGTTTTTCCTTCATTCTTCTGATATATTCTTCCCATTCGGGAGGGGGAAGCGAAACATGAACATACGGCCTTTCTTCTTTATCCATTTTGATACTCCTCTATGGTTTCCTTAAGTTGTCGATTTTCATTACGCAGTTTGCGTATCAAATCGTACATATCATGAACAGCCTGGATCAGCAACTCATGTCTTTCTTGCAGATCCTTATATTGCTGTTCACGCTCACTCACCCTCCTTGGCCCCTGTACGGCTTCTTTCGTCGTCGAGCCTTACTCGGGGTACTTCCTGCGCGTGCTCCTCCGTAAAAGGTCTCTCCGCCTACGTGGGGCGTTCTAGAATATGTGCCATTGCCTTGCGACGTTTTCTTTGGCGCGTAATTTGAACCGGTTTTTGAATTATATTTAGCCATTTATCTCTCCTTTGCTTGGCGATCGAACATTGTAATACCATCCAGATGATCTATCTCATGTTGCACGCAAACGCACTCCAGAGCATTTTCCTTGGTACTAAAATATATTATATTCGGATGATTGTCTGCCTTGACAGCAATATCCGCATATCGTTCAGTAATAATATAATCCCCAGGAAACGAAAGACAACCTTCTTTGAAATTTATTTTACCAAACTTACCAGCTATTTTTGGATTAACTAAAATAATCGGTTTGACAACTTTAACGACACAAACACGTCTATCGATGCCCACTTGGTTGGCCGCCAAGCCGACACCTGTTTTGTGAGAATCTAAGATCCCTAAAAGAGTCTTTCCTAGCGCTTCACCTTGTTGTACATCAGAAATTTCTACACAAGGCTTCGCCAGGCGGTCTTTTTCGGTAATAATATTATACATCTTACCAGTAATTAGGTTTGAGCAAGGGCTCTGGAGTCAATAAAGAGGCGAGAGGCATAAAAACTTATAAACGCCAAAACGATTCCTGAAAATACATCCACCAAATAGTGCTGTTTCAAAGTTAAAGTTGATAGTGCTATACCCAAAGCCCACAGCAAATACAAAGCTTTTAGCCCCTCGACCTTGCGCGCTAATTCTGTTTTGCAAGCACCCAAAAACATTATCCAAGCGAAGGTTACATGACCAGATGGAAAAGTGTTATTAGATGCATCAATTTGTCTTGTTAAATATAACATAGCTTCAGAGATTGTGTTGACTTCAAACTCTAAGCGTGGATAAAAACTTGGAAAACATAAATAAGATACATTCAAAACTGCAGTTGCTACGATGCAAGCCCAGAAGGTCGTAAGAAAAACCCCTCGACTTTGTACGAGAGACAGCATTGTCAACAGTATTACTGGCAGTATGCTATGATATATCCATATATGTTGGGGCATGAAAGGAATGGCGTTATCAAATTCAGTTATAAAATCAAATTCGTGAGTTGTCACGAAAGCCTGGATTAATCCATATAATCCGAGATACGCAACCAACATCAATGAGATATATTTTACTTTATCACACTTCGGCACTGATGACACTTCCTTCCATCAAGCTTCATTAGAAGAGACGTACACGTCTGTTATAAATATACTTTTTAAGCCCAAAAGCACTTAAAAAAACAGGGAGATGCAAATTAATTTATAGCCAAAGATACATTATATTTCAGCAGCTCTTTCGATACCAAATATCTAGACACCAGAGCAGACTCAACGATCAACATGCCTTCTGCAGATATAAAGACTTGGTTCTTATCTTCTTCTTCGTACCCCTCTAGCGCTTCTACTAGGTGCTTGAGTGCGGCGTTAGAAGAAGAATAAAACTCACACAACAAAGAGGTCAACATTCTATTAATAGGATCATCGGCCAGCTTCTGTATGAGCACTTCTTCTGAATATCCTAGCTGGGTTTCGCACTCTTCTAGTAGTTCTTGCAGGGCAGCGAGAGGAAGTGAATAAACTGTTTTCTTTTTCGGATCACTCATCAGCTTCCTGCTTTTCAATCAAATCTGTATAGCCGCCTATAAAGCTATAATCATTCTCGCTCTTTTCGAAAACCATCGGTACCGTTGACCAACTGTAGGCATCCTTCACGTCTTCTAGTATTTTTAAATTCTGGTCGAAGTAAATTGGTTTATAATTTATTTCTTTCAGGCTTAAAAAGTTCTCAGCTTTTACGCAAAAGGAGCATCCTCTTTTCAAATATAAAATGTACTTATAGTCTTCCAATAAACTTTCCCTTTTTATAATTCGTAGATATCTTTACTGCTCACATACCAAGTCTCGCCTAAATAATGCACACCAACATGGTCATCTTGAACCTCAGTTACTAGCAAGCTAACGGGCTTTTTCGTTGTATGGTGCCTCTCTGGTACAGAATAGGCTCGATGGCTGGCTCTGGCCTCGCCCAGCATGCCAAATTTTAATAAACGTACACTTGAAGGTATATATATAAGCTGCCCTATCTGTATGCTTCTACTCATTTTCAACAATCGCATAACCAGTCGTGATAATTGTTGAAGCCACAGACACTGCATTAAGCAACGCAATGCGTGTAACTTTAACTGGATCGATTATGCCCATCTTTAACATAGGAACCAACTCGCCAGAGTTAAAATCCCACCCCTCGTCGGCCTTTGAGTTTCTGACCAGACTGGTTATCATATCAGGACTCTCCCCGGCATTTAAAGCCATTTGTCTTAATGGCCCGGCAAGAGACTTGCGTACAATCTCGACGCCCAAGCGTTGATCTTCGCCATCAACCTCAACATCAAAATCCATACACCTTACAAGACTTGAGCCGCCGCCAGGAACAATTCCGCCTTCGCGAGCAGATTTGACAGCCTCTAGGGCATCTTCGATCCTGTGCTTCTTCTCTATCATTTCAACCTCTGTTGGCGCGCCGACTCTGATTATAGCAACGCCGCTAGCAAGTCTAGATATCCTTTCTTGAACCCTCTCGCACTCGTGAACATCATCCGTTTGTTTGATTTCCGCCTTGAGAGATTCAATTCGCTCATCAACTTTTTCCCAATCGCAACCATCGCTTATAAGAGTTGTGAAATTCTTAAGCACCTCTATCTTTTTACAGCGGCCCAAGTGTTCTAGCTTAGTCTCTTTTATATTAATACCCGAAGCTCTGCTTACAAATGTCGCACCGACAGATAAACAAAGATCCTCTAAGATATTATTCCTCTCCTGACCATAGCGTGGCGCCTTCACTGCTGCGATCTTCATGGTGCCGCGCACAGTATTCATAATCAAAGCAGCCAAAGCTTGACCTTCGACCTCTTCAGCAACTATAATCAGCGGGCGGCCTTCTCGTGAAACAACTTCCAAGACGGGCAGAATATCTTCCACCAGTTCAATCTTGTGATTAGTCACCAGTACCATGGCATCATCATATTCGACCGCTGCTTTTCTCTCATCAGTAACAAAGGCAGAGGCAAAGTATCCAGAATCAAACCTAAAGCCTTCGGTAATATCAACAGTTGTCTCCATTGATCTGCCGTTCTGAATCGTTATTGAACCATCCTTTCCTGCTTGATCAACTGCCATGGCAATCATCTTTCCAATAGCAGTGTCTCCATTCGCGGAGATGGTGGCTACATGTTCTATGTCGTCTGTGGAAGATAGAGGATGCGCCATGTCCTTGAGTCTATCCATAATCACTTCAACTGATTTGTCCATTCCGCGTTTAAGTTCGACTGGCGATGCTCCTGCGGCTAAGTATTTCTGAGCGTTATTTAGAATTGATCTGGCTAGAACAGTGGAAGTAGTTGTTCCATCACCCGCCTTCAAATTTGTTTGGGACGCGGCCTGTTTTATAATCTGCGCGCCAGCATTCTCGAAAGGATCGTCAAGCTCAATAAACTCAGCAACCGTGACGCCATCCTTCGTGATGATTGGTCGACCACCTTTCTTATGCAATATTACATTTCGACCTTTCGGGCCGAGGGTAGAAGCTACATTGTCTGCCAGCTTGTTTACCCCATCAATTATACGAACTTGCAAATCTTTGCCGTTCTGATAGTTCTTAGACATATGACCTCGTTATTATATTCTAATTCTTACACATATTAGTATAAGAACGATAACTATTTAAGTCAATTAAATAATTTACTCACCGAGCCCGGGGCGACGTGTTGGTGGCGAAACGGAATAATCCATATGTGTTTCTCCGCCAGATCCTCCTCCTTCGATCGATTGAACCGCACTTGAAGTTGCTTGCTGTAACTTCTCTGCATCCCCAATTGCATCCAAGGCAAACTGCTTTCTGTTCTGCCCTTCTTCAGTTGTAGCTAAGAAATAGTTATTTACATTTCCAGTGAAAGTCTGAAGTGTTGCGTAGACAGGGCCAATAGTTTCTTTTAGGAGATCGGCATAGGCTGCCCAAGTTTGTTTCATATACTGCTCGCCGATCATCAGAGTTCCAACGGAGCGAAAACCACGAATTTCTTCAGCCTGATCCCTCGTAAACTCAAATTGCTCTTTGCTTTGATAGCCAGCAGTCTCTCTCAGAGAATTGATGATCGCGTCTTTGTCGCCAGATTCAATATTTCTTTTTAAGATGTCGACAACAGCCATTGAACCAAATAGCTTCTGTGCTTTTGTACCCTCAAATCTCCTGTCAGCATGATTAATGACGAATGGAGCGTACTCCTGCAGTTCTTCATCTGGTGTCTGCATAACTTTATTTAAGATCCTGTTGAGATCTTCGCCGCGGACACCAACCTCGTTTAACACCATGGATTTTCCAGACGGCGAAAACTCAAATTGGCCTGCGCGCATGCTGGGGACAAAGCCGACTTTATTAAACTTAATAAATTTAACCGGCTTGCCTTCTGAATCTAATTTTTGAAGAAACTGCTTGAGGGCCGCGGCGGTCTCTATTTCTACTCCTCTCGTCGTCACTTCTCTCAAGAACGGCGTTACGAAAACATCCAAAAAGTTTTGTAAGGTGATCAAGAACTCACCAAATTCAAGGCCTTGGTCTTTATTTATGCGGCGCGCGTCTAGATAGATGACATGATCATAATCAGCAAAATGCTCAACCATGTTTGTAAATGATCCCTTGACACCTGTTGTCTGACCTAAAAGTTTAAGAGAGTAATGCTTGTCATTTAAAATCACATCCGTAATTGGCTTTCCTGTAGCGCCAGAGCCAATATCTTCTGGTCCTGTGATCTGCACAGATTCGCCTCCAAACAAGCCAGCAAGAAAACCTTCGAAGATAAATCCGCCAGCTGATTCCGTAAACTCTCTAATGATTGAAGAAAGTATCTCACAGACGACCATACTAGAGAGAATTTCTGAGATGGTTGCAGCCTCTTTCTTTTCAGAGATGATGGTATTAATACTAGCTATCTTCTCTTCCAAAGAGTTTCCGCCAATACGGCTAGAAAAACTCTCGATGATGGCGCGGTCTTTGGAATTCATCTTACCCCAATCTTCAGTGATCTTGATTGTTGGCAATGATATATTGATATTTGAG
>Ga0098052_1000823_pt1 | contig 19597 bp, 15 predicted proteins | sample 15_taG_FD_81591 | JGI IMG/M metagenome (GOLD analysis project Ga0098052, IMG submission 81591) | Marine viral communities from the Subarctic Pacific Ocean - 15_ETSP_OMZ_AT15312 metaG | ecosystem: Environmental > Aquatic > Marine > Oceanic | place: Pacific Ocean | collected 2015-01-18
TATCCCCACAACCCATGAACAGGGTCGCAGCAAGGACTGGTAGAACGAGTCTCATTTTCTCTCTCCTTTAAAATTGGCGGCAGACTTTTCACCGGTCTGCCAGCGGCTGGGGGACCTACTCAGTCTCAGTAGTAGTACCGGTAGCTGTCTCAGTAGTAGTCTCGGTGGTCGAGGACACTGGTACTGTTTCACCAGTTGAGGCTGGCTCCGTGAATACCGGCGTCGTGCTTGACACCTCGGCGGGATCCACAGTGCAGGTACCGTAAGCTGTAGCGACGACGAGGGCGCCTCCAACAACTGCGACCTTTACTTTTGAGCTAGCCCATGTTGACTTTAACCATTCTAACATACTATTGTCTCCTTCTTGATTAAAATGCGGCAGAGTATTTGTGTGCCCGCTCTGCCAGCGGCCATTATAAACAAGCTTGAAGTTAACCTGACATTAGTTCATCAAACGCACGGTCCACATCATTCTTTCCGTTTGCGCCGTACGCTGAAACCTCTTTCGAGCGCTGTTCGGCAGTTTTATCGCCTGCAAGCTGCTCGTCGAGGATCGCATCGACCTGCTCGGGAGTAAGACGTTCAAAAAGTCCGTCAAACTCTGGTATGCCATCTAGGAGGGCGGGGATGGCTTCTACATCTTGAAGCAGTGGCGAAGTATTTCTACGCATCTTCAAGCTCGTTTGGGGGTACGCGCCCGGCTTATTGGGCTTCGTATAGGTTAGGGTGATATCTGTGCCCTCTTGCACGTCTGTGACATCACCATATTCGGGATCGAGAATATACCCAAGCAATAGCTCATAAGCTTGCTTTCCATAGCCATAGATCTTGGCTCCTTCATCTTCTCGACCACGAACAACAACTGGTGAGAAGTAGCGGGTGCGAACGAATAGTGACTTCGCCAGCTTCTTGCTTTCCTCATCATTTGTGCCTGTTCCCTCATGCCACAACTGTGAGGCAAAGTCACAAATGGGGCAGCGTTCGCCGTAGTTTCGCTTCGGGCACACAACACCTCCCCTATGATCTCCTACATTATAGTGGAAGAACATTTCCTTCAGCGGATCACCGTCCGCTGTTGGTACGATACGGATATCCGTATCTCCTTCGTCTGGCTTGAACCAGTGTGAGGTTCCGTCAGAACCTCTTCCATCACCGCGTAAATTTGCGAGCTTGCGGCGCATAAGCTCCATGTTGATTCCCATAATGTTTCTCCTTTATGATGGGTATTATAACACTCTATTCAGAATTGTCAAGAGTATTTGTTTGAATTGCGTTAGTGTGGGCAACGCAGAGCCCAAAGTCTTGTTCATGAAAAGTTTCATAAATTGCATATGAATGTCGTAAATAAGCATTTGAACGTTTGTTTTTTAAACTTTGAACAATTCGCTTATGAAGCCCGCCATCGCTTTCTAATTTCTTATCATTTACACATAAATAATAACATATTTCTCTAGGATTGTCAAGCTCAAAGAACCATTTTTCATGAAGTTTTTCGACACTAACAAACCCAATAGAGCGGATTCGATTAATGTCTTTGGGCTTACTTATATTACCTATCTCGGGCTCATTATGGCCAAAATAATTTATGAAGTGGATAGCTGAGGCAATAGTTTTATTCAGGGAACTGTAAAAATTCTTGACGGGTACGGACTCGCCCATTGAGCGCTCCACATCTTCATTCGAAACAATAGTGAGAGTACTCAGGAGCCCAGAGCGCGCATATTGTTGTAGCACTCCGTAGACTACTTTGTCTATTGTTAGAGGCACTTCAGCCAATAATTCTTCGTCGGGCTTAATATAAAAAACCTCTATCTTTTTATCTTTTATTTGCTCTAAGATGCCCAGAGAATAGTTAGAACTCAGCGAAGACCCCATAACAAAAACCTGTACGTGCTCGTCCAGGGTTTTAAAAAACTTTTTCAAATTAGGAATGTTCTGCTCGTACTCTTCAACACTCTCAAAGGAATCAATTTTATAGTTATTAGAGTCGTTCTTCTCTACTTTACTACCTAAGCAATAAATATTATACTGCGTGTATTCCTCAAACTTGTTGGCTATGGCGCTAGCCCCATTTCCAATCCCTACAATAGATATCATAACTTCAACTCATTTAAGTCCAAGTAGTTAGGTCCAGCATTAAGATTAACTCTATAGGTGCCTAATCTATTTTGAGCAAAAATATCTTTTATATCTGGAACCAAATGGCGCTCTTCATTATCTAGATCTATCACAATCTCGTCATGAACGATATGCGAAATAAATGATTTCTTCTCCGATAGAAAATCATCGATCTTGCAGGCTTGCTCAAGCACCAAATCTGCAGTTGTACTCTGAATCAGATAGTTAAATGCTCGGCGCTCATCGACTAGGATTTTTCTATGCATAGGAGTATTAATATACCCATCTTCATACCACTTGTCAAGTACTTTCTCGCGATCATAATATTTTGTGTTAATCACTTTTGATTCAGGGTTATAAAGCCATGCAAAAAATATAGTCTTAGCTTCTTCGCGAGGTATGTCGGCCCTCTGAAGAACATGCTCTAAATTCCAAGAATGGATGTCTGATGCCGGTTGGGACTGGCCACTCAGGGCAAGCAGGGTGCGCACTTCGGCTCCGTTATAATCCAGAGATAGGAACCAATCGTTAGTCGGCTTAATGAGGCGCCGGAATTCCTTCCGCATTGTCAAGATGGGCAGCGATTCCGTCTTTGTTGTAAGGCGCCCTGTCACCGTGCCGAACAAGTTGTAATCAATATAGCGGTGCTTTTGTAAAATTTTCTTTGCCGCTGTGCGGAGGGCACTCTTAACAAAGATTTCTCTGCATCCTTCATTGTTGAGGTGGAGAGTTTGATACTTTATTTTATGTAGAAGTGCATGGGTGCGTACCAAGTGATCATAATTTTCTGGTCGTTCATGATTTTCAAAGACATGTTTCGTAATTTGGTTTTTTACTTCCATAAACCTCACAATAAAATCATGAGGGACCAAATCAAAAAAACAATGTTCATAAAGATCTATTTTTGCCAACTCAAAAGATTTCTTATAGGCGCGCATTTTGGCTGCTGCGGCGCCAAACTCCTCCTGGAGTTCTGCGGGGCACGCTTGTGTTAGCGTTTTTCCTCCACAATATAACCATGCAAATTCAGTATTCAGATAGTCAAGGGTACCGGAGTATCTCCATGTTCTCAGAAGATTGTCGGGAGCTTCTTCAAAAAAGAGTCGACCCTCTTTATAAACCCCTACACATTCTTTCTTATCATCAATAGTTTGAAAGTACACTATCGTTCTCTTCCATTTGTCGTTCTAAGTCGATCCGATTAAACTTATCTATAATATAGCTCAAGGAGCCCATATAGTCAAACGTTTTGTTAAGAATTCTTTCAAAAACATCGAGTGCGGCGGTGGGCTCAAGGGCTGCAAATTCCATACACTCGTCTATGAGGCGCCTCTTCTGGTGTTCTGTAAACTGGCTCTCCTCTTCATAAAATCGAATATTACAGTATAAACGGAACATGAACATTTTTCCATACCGCGATGCAAATTCTTCGGGGGAATAATCTTTGGGGAGCGTTGTTTTCGTACCACACTTTGTAGATGCATGACGCGGTGCTTTCGCCTGATTGTAGAACTGCAGCATGCGGCGTGGGAATGACCGATAGTATGAAGTATGTGCACTAGAGTAAGCAGTATCTAGAATAAGCTGAGTTGATCCCATGTTAACTGCTGCTGCCTTCTTTAACATCGGGCTTGAGGCTATGTCTGCCACCAATCGCCATGGATAAAACTGATCAACCATGAATCCATACGAGCGGGCCGCATTAAGGTAAAACTGCCAGTTTGGAGAAGATGAAAACTTTTTTATCTTTTCTATATCAGCAGAAGGTTTAAGGTCTGCTATCTCTATTACCAGCCCCGAAACAGTGATTGGACAGTAATTGCTCTTAACAAAAGCAGGAAAGGTGAATGGTTGTTTTTTTGCGCTCTTTTGGAGATATGGGAAAAGGCGCGCTAAAAACTCGTCAAAGCTAGTAATACTGGCGTTTGCGTCACGAAAAATTGATACCAAAGTTTCTTGATACGTTCGAATGTGAGTTCGATAAAGCCTGTTTGGGTCTTCATACGCCTTATAAACTTTTAATTCAGACATATATGGATCTGTAGCTTTAATTTGCTTTGACATAGTCTTCTTTTTAAATTGGTATGCCATTTCATTAAAATTTTCTTCCACAAAATTAAGTACTTGAAAGTTTTTGTCATTTGAAGAATTTCGTATGTTTACCAATTTACTGCCAATATTACTTACAATCATGGGGGTAAATACGCGGTTTACACGTCCATAAAGGTGCTTCTCGGCGAAATTAAAATCTACAAAATTTTCATACCCCGATGTGCCCCACAAAATATCGTTTGCATACGTCAACCTTTTATTGTAAACATCTCGGGATCCTTTCGCGTGTAGATCGCTTTGGAGATAGGCATCTTCTGCGGTTTCCTGATCTTGTTCAACAGCTTCCGCATCTTCATCGGTAGGGGCGCCTCTTTGTTCATATATAATTTTGTTTGGATCTTGGGCCATTGTTTATCTCACTTTTCTGGTTTGTCGACATTAGATTTAGGTGGTTTGGGCTCCTCGTAATCCATATTGCCTTCTTTATTAATAGAACATTTAAGGAGTCTCTCCTCTTTGTCAAGCGCTTGCCAGCCTGCAGTCTGGGTACCCGCGGCCGCATCATTCCCAATTTCGGCCACCCACACAGCATCAATGCGAGTATCTGCTTTACCTGCTCCAAAAGTGTGGGATGATCTGTTAATCATGTAATAACCCCCGAGACCATACGTGGTTAAATCATTTGCGGTTGGCATTAGCGCGCTACTATTCCCGGAGTAATCCATATTGGGGGCGAGTCCTTTGGGATCTACAAATATATAGCTTCCCGGGAAAGCAGTTACGTTCGCAAATGTATCAATAGTGACGTTATATACCTCTCTGAGTTGCGAGAGTCCATTATACCCTTCTTGCTCATAGCGCAGTTCGCGAAGCCCCGGAGTTTCTGTTTTTTGAAATTTTATATTCTTAATAATTCCTCGATCTCGGCCGGCCATATAATGCATAATTCCGCGTGACACATCTTCTTGGATATTTCCGTTCATCATACTGTCTGGTGCTGTTCGACCAGCAAAGTAACACGCATAGTTTATTTCATATGGAACGTCTCTAAACGTAATCTGGCTTCCCCCCTGACCGGAGACACTTAAGATTGGCCAGCCCTCCCTAGGATCAATGGCGGTGCCATTATGATTCTCTAAATGTAGCCTAGAGACATCAATTCCTACATTGCGGCGCTGGACTATTCTCCATCTACGCAAGAGCTTGCTGATCGGGTCAGGGTCTTCTTTTTTGCTTTTATAAGCAGTGATAGCCGACTGATTTAGAGTAGTGCGCTGTCGCGATTGTGCTCGTCCGCGGGGAAAACAGTGGGCATCGTTAATAAAACCATTAATGAGTCCATTGAAAAAATCGTTTAGAAATGCAGCCAAGGGATAATAGGGTTTATCCTTGGTAAGGGTACGAGATGTTAGCCATTCCATGAAATATTTATATGAAATCGGCAAATCTCCCAAATTCACTGTCTTGCTGTCGCTTGGATTTTCAGGGTTAATGATCTCAATCGGACCAAGCAATAAGCGATATCTCTGAAAATTCGAGTGCATTTGGCGGGCGCGGGCAAGATCAAGCACTCCTTGAGTTCTCCTAGCCATGGATATACTAGCGTCCATTTCCGACCAAGTCTTCATCATTTCGTCAGTAGGGCCAGACCAGAGAGCGTTTTGGTCAATACCCATTCGTTGCATAGCAGCATCCATAGCCTCGTATCGTTGGGCTTCCGTTGCTGCGGGGTCCCCCGTCTTTGGGAGGGATGCATAATAGTTGATCGCCTCGCTAAGGTCTCCTTCAATTCCTTTGAGGATAATATCTAACAAATCACTAACATAGAAAAAAACAAGCTGTACCTGGGTCTGGCTCAGTGCCTTCTTGGTATCTTTGTGCCCCGTAGCTTTCCCTTTTGTCCGATCATAATCCTTTATCGCCTTGGCTAGCCCGTCGCTAATCGCCATGTCTTCTGTTATATTAGCAACGTTCCAAGCCTCTTCTTCAGCTTCCCCTAACTTAAAATAAGGTCCCAGTTCTTGATACTTGCGCAAAGTTTCATATTTTAAATTAATAAAACGTAGTTTTTCACTACCTTTAAGCTCGCGCCACATGTTGGCTCTTGCTTGCGCTAAATCTTTCGCGGTGGCTACTCCCATTTGTTCTTTCATTTTTTTCATACTGTCGGAATCGCACTGATCAGCTATCATGCGATATTCGCGCTCTCTTTCTTTGTGTCTTTTTACTAAAGAACGATCGCTAAAAACACTGTAACTGGGTTCATCGAAGAAGTCTTCAATATAGGCTAAATATTCTATTTTAAAGGTAACACGCCCCATTTCATCAAAATCGAAAGTATGGATAGTCGGGGTCAAGTTGACTGTAACAAAAGAATTAGATAGCATATCCCCGATTTGCTTAGTGTTGAAGCCCTGCAGTGCGGAGCCCGGTGGGCGCATCCACCCAACAACAGCTTTTAATCTAAAATTTAATTTAGAAAGATTATAAAGTCGGGCGCGCTCCTTGACGTTCAAGGCAGAGCCGTGTTCTTGACTAAATTTCTCAATAGTTTTGACACCACCTGTCTTAAGCGCGAGGTCTATGTAACTGTAGCCTCCTCGATCCATGGTTAGTTCATCAAATGTATTAGCAAAAATAACTAAAGTGGCACTGATGCTCTTCTTTAATGCGAATGGGTTGCTTGCTTCGTAATTGACAGTAAAGCTTTTAATTCCTGTACCAAATCCTCGTTTGGCGGCTGTTTTTCCTAAATTAGAAATGTCTTGCTGTGTGGTCGAAGTATTGAAGTGCATCTCCTGATTGGTTTCTGTAGTATTTCCGGTTGAATCCACATTCTCGGAAACACGAAAAAGCCTTATTTGAGGTTGCAGCTGAGATATATCACTAGTTGGTAGAGACAGAAATGATTGTCCTGTGGGGTATTGTGTTAGGCGGTTAATAAATGCGTATGGATGGTTGGCTTCGACCATCAAACACGCATTAGTAGGTATCATAACTTCGCCGGCTTTACCATCAGATGATGTTTGTGTTACCCCTTCATCAACATAAGGAAGTGCCTTGTACTCGCCTGCTTGGGCGGCCTCGGCTGGATCATCCCACACTCCTGGTCCTGGGTTTTCCAACACGTCTCGACGGTGCGTCACAATTTTAAATAATTGCGATAATAAAAAGCACTGCTCGCGATATTCTACTGTATCATAGGCGATACCGGATGCCGAAAGTTTAGGTGGAGGTGGAGGCGGAGTGGGCGCTGCGGGGGGTTTTGCTTTTTTCTTAGCTTCCTTTGAGCGATCCATCGCATTTCCTGTAATGGAGTTAATGTTTGGATCCATTGAGCCACCATGAAACGACGTCGTGTCTGCATATGGGTCCCTGGTAGCTTTCAAGTGGTCTACTAGCTTTTCCATTTGTTGGACTGCAAGCTCGGTGCCGTAGCCATCGACTGTTCCAGCGAGGATGAGTGCGTCGATTTCTTCATCCTTCATCTGTTCGATAAGGTTGGATCCATCGAGCGCTATCTTGCTTCCGTAGGCGCCACGAGTGGAGTGACCTTTGCCTGAACCAGTTTGCATGTGTCCGCCTTCAGCGTCGGCTACCTCTAGCTTCGTCCCGCCGCCATAGCGCCCGCCCCAGAAATCGGGGTTCCACGCTTCGCGATCTCTCGCTATCTCGGAAGGGTCGGCGTTCCAGGCGTCTTTAAGACCAAACCAACCGTTGTTCATCCCAGCGGCGTACGCAGAGAGCATGTTCCACCGGGCATCCTCACGCTCTTCAGCAGCTGTTTTCATTCCCATTATTTAAAGCCCCAGTACTTGTAGCACATCTGTGGCACTTAGGGGTATGCTGATCTGGTCTCCCGGAAAGATGTCTGCTTCTGTGGGAGTTCCGTTATACCACGCAACGATCCACCATAAACGCGGGTCGCCATAATATTTGTAAGCTACCTGATAGAATCTATCTCCATATTTCCAGATATACGCCTCAGTCATCAGAGAGGCTCGCGCTGCGGGCCCGGGATTAATTAATTTGGGAGTAGCATACTGAATAATGCGTTTTTTAGCATGCCGCTTCTTACGCAGAAATTCATAATATTCATCTCCGTTAATAAGTTTGGTTGTGTCTTGATATCTTCCCATGATTTAAACCTTATTTGCCCCAGCCCAGCGCATCTGGGCTTGAACCGCCGAAGCCATAATATTCCTTTTTGCTTTCGCCGCTCGTCCATTGAGTAGTATCAACTCCTTCATTATATTTTCCTGCTAGTGCTGACGCCTCATAGGGGTTGAGCTTGCCTTTGTCGGCGTTCTTGAGATCCTTGCCATATCGTCCTTGGCCAATCCCCAAGAAGCCGTTGGTACCGAACATTCCAGAATATCGTGCTGCAGCGTCATCTAACTGCTGTTGGCGTATATCTCTTTTCTCGCGCTCTAATTCTGTGGCGAGCACCTTCTCATCAAAAGTTACTGCTTCATCGCCAGGCTGATACGGCTGTTCTAGGATGACGTTATAAGGGAAGCCGGGAGCAAGCGACTCTCCCTGCGAGTTCCATCCTAGGGTTGTTTCATGAATACAGTTAAATGTAATTGAGACATCAATCAGTTTTGGGAGCACACAATTATTAGAATGTTCAAGCACACCCTGTTCTTCTAAGTTGTGGTTAATTTGTACAGAATCAATGACCCCTAGAATTCCCTGATTCGCGTCGGTTGTCGATCTATAGTTATCGTAAAGTTCAGTTGGGGTATTAGTCTGAGCGGCATGCCGATGGAAGCCTTGACCCACTGCATCCGTGGGTTCCGCCATCGTAGCCAGGTTCATTACCTTCATTCGAATCATGGGAGACTGTCCGATGACGCGGCCACCTTGAGTATCAACATAAGAGGGGTAAAGGTATTGGGTAAGCTGTTGAATTCTTCCGAGGTTTTCATATGCTTCACCTTCAGAAAAAGCAGGAACCTTGAAATTCAAAGAGATTTGGCGCTGGGTCCCTTTATACATGTAAATTGGATCAGTTCGACCGTATACTGTGTCAGAGCCCCAATCACTGTTGAAAGTTTCGTTATAAGCGACAATAAATGCTTTGAAGTATACAGCTCTTTGAGATGGCACATGGTAAAAAGACAACTGCATGCCTCGGCCATCTGACGCGGCGTAGGGATTAGAGGGGTCTACCTCGATAACAGGCATGCCCGCGCCTTTCACACCCGTGGTGGTTTTATGGTATCTTTCGCCCCTAAATTGATCTGTCCAGTTGTGCCAATCAGCCATTTTATTACCTCTTTTAAATTATCCGATTCCGAGGGCGCCCTTGAGACTAATATTGCCCAAGGTGCCTTCAACAATGTCGGCTACTATAGTACCTATCTCGTTCCCACCAATATTAACAGGAATTGTGATGTTTTGATGTGTTTTTTCTACTACTGTAGAAGTGCCGCCGGCTGTTGGTGTGCCGGCCTTAGCTTTACCCTGAAGTATAGCTTTATTACTAGATGGCATATCTGGTCCGTTCGGGGTACCGGGTATGCCAGCCATTTTAGCTGTCGCCTTGGTCACATCCACATCGGCGTATACGTCTTCTACCAATCCTGGCATCTGCGCCGCCATTGATTTCATTGGCTGCACAAATGTCGGAGTCATAACCTCTCTCTCCATCTTCTTCGATGGCGAGGAGATTTCCATTTCAGTTTTTATGCCATCAACACTGCTTCCCCATTCTCCAGGAAGCCAGTCTACAAATCCAGAAATACTGTCCTTAATGTTGCTAAAGTTAAACGTTTCATTAAACCACTTTCCTAATTGCGACAAAAGATTACCAAGCATTTTAATTGGCGCAAACATCAGTTCAATAGCGGCGCGTACGCCAGCCATGCCCTTCTCTAAGACGCCACCGGTAAACAGATCCATAAAACTTGGCGACCTCTTTCTGCCAAAGGCTTTCATGAGTTCATAAACAAAGTAAATCACCCCGGCAATAGCCGCCCCTATGGCCACTGCTGGCCAAGTTGCTGCCACTATCCCAAGGGCAATCGCGCCTAAGACTACTAGAAAGATTTTTGATATCAGGACTACTTGTTCCACATTTTCTGAAAATGATTTAAGCCCGTCTACAATGCTCTTAATCATCCCCGGCATGTCTTTGAGGAGAGGGATTAAGACCTCTTTGGACATGAATTCCTCGAAAATCTCTCCAATGTCTCTAAGTGGACCATCTGCTGCCATAAACTCCTCAAGCATCTCGTTAATAAGGGGGGTCAATTTTGAAAATGTGGGGGCTAACTGAGCTAAAGTATTCTTAAGAATTTCCATCGTGGACTGCCATTTCTGGGCTTGTTTTCTCTGGTCTTCAAAGTCTGCCGAAGTTTTACCGATGTTGCCATCCAGCGATTCGAAATCTCCGGACATCATAGCTGCCAACTCACCTACGTCTTTCAATCCCAGCGCTTGAGTGTAGAATTTCTTCTGGTAGTAGCTCATGTCATCGAAAGAGCCGGCGGAATTCTTAATGCTGTCTCGCAGCATGTTGAATCTTTCTACAGGATCGGTAGTCATCATCAGATCCATCGCATTGACCATGTTTCCACCAATTGCAGCGTTCAACATTCCAGCTTGTTTAGCGGCGCCTTCAAATGTATCAAACTTATCAGTAATCGCCAGAATACGATCCATTTCCATTCCGGTCACCTTCGATACTGTAGCTAAATTCTTGAATACTCGATCAGCATCGCGACCAAACTTAGCAAGTGAGCCACCCATCTTGCCGAATTTTCCTACTAGTGTTCCAATATCGACACCGATATCTTGAGCGTGAGCGGAAAGCCCCAACACTAAATCATCAGTCTCGTCTATAGACAGACCCATTGACTTTGTACCTACTTGCGCTGCAGCAGCGGTATCAGCATATGAGACACCTAACTCCCCTAGGACTGCTGCAGTGCGTAGCAGTTGGTCTCGCTGAGCTTTACTGGCCAGTGTGTAATCACTAGTACTCTTATAGAGTGCCGCTTGAGCTTTGTGGGCTTCTTCCATTGTTACACCGGTACTACGTAATGCATGTTCTGTCTGTACAATTTGCATACCAAATTCTGCTTGGGCGCCTGTGGCGCGTTGGAAAGCAACGGTTGCATCCCGAGTTTTGACTGCCAACATTATGCTCCATTCAACGAGCTTCATGATAGCTCCGATGATGAGAACAATTATACCAATTCCCAATGCAGCGGTAAGCATGCTGGCGGAGATAGCGCCGGCTTTAAGAGCCATATTGAGCCCTGTAGCCATCTTCCACATGTTGTGGATGCCCTTGCCGGCGCCCAAAATGGCTTTACCCATCCGGGACTGCCCCAGAGCCCGTTGACCTAAGTTCTTCAGCATGGCTTCGCCTTGGGCGACAGCCTTATCCCCCTCTGTTTTATTAAGCTTTGCTAACCTAAGTCCGCGTGTCTTCTCCACAATAACTTCGCGGGCGTTCAGGGCTTCGATCCTTCCCGCCTCAGTGGTCAGATCTGCTTGAGCTAACTTTTCCTTAGCTAGGGAGATCTGCTTCTCTTCCATCTTCACTTCCTGGCGACGGATATTAGCAGCTGCTTCTTGTTTTAAGTATCTGTTGCTTTCCGTGTCATGAATCTGGTGCAGTGTCTCCATTTCTCGACCCATCATCTCCAGACTACTGCGAGAGATCTCTGCCTTTTCGCGGCGCTTGTCATTAGAGGCGACCAGGGTTTGATGTACCTCTTCAGATATCTTCCCTTCATCGCGCATCATGTCAAGCCCTTCTCTTTGTTGGGCGAGCATCTCTTTCTGTGCAGCTGCTTGCTGGCGAAGGTTCTGTAGTTCGGCTTGTTGTGCTTCTTGTCGTGCTTTGGACGCCTTGTTCTCGGCGGCTATCTCTGCCTCGACTTCATCAGGAGTTTTAGCTTTTCCAAAATCCATTGGATCTTTAGGCGACATAATTTACTACCTCCCTAATAATTAGTACTAAGCCAAAAAAGGCTTTATTTCACTATCGCTTGCGTCCTGGGGGTGGAACCAAGCCTTGAGGCTGATTATGTGCCGTCAAAGTCTGACTATTGGAAGAGCCACCTGAGCCCTTGTTCATTGCCTCGTTTTCATCTTCAAGTTGTTTAACGAGGCGCTCGGTGAACCAGTTTCGTAAACCTACAGGTAGGTTATATGCTTCCGTAAATGACCACCCGCCGGCATATTTTAAGAAGAAAAATTGTTCGTATACATTATGCATGTATTCATCGGTCAGGCCAAAAAAACTCCGCAGAGAGCGGAACCTCCATTTCTTGCTCATGCCCACACTCTCCGCACTCAAATTCTTGAGTTAAGTCGAGATCCGGGTTGGTGGCTCGATAGGCGGCGCGTAGGTGGCGAGAATCTGCCGATGGCATATTTTCTGCTAAATATAAAATTAGCTCTGGATCATCATCGCCGTTCACTGCTTTAATAATAGTGCGCAGTTGCAAGCTAATGTTCTTTTCTCCGTCTTTCTTCCGTTTCTTGCTTTCAGATAGCTTTATTAGACGTTTTTCATCTCGGCCGTTAAGCAGCGAGAAGGTTATGTCAACGTTAGTTTTAGGGAGAGCAACGTTAAAGGTGCCATCCTCATTATTTACTACTCCTAACTCCAAGCCTTCTTCGCCGGTCAGGATCTCTGAATCATTTAAATCAAAGGTGAAGTCTTGGGCTTTCGTGCATGCGGGGCATGTAACGGCTGTAGTGTATTCGTTTCCGTATCCAGAAACACGTGTAGCTACTACAATTGCGTTTTTGTCACCAATAAGAAGGGAGTCCGGATCAATCTGTCGATTGACTATAAGGCTCTTGAGCACTCTATCTAGCGCTATTCCTTTCTTAATAAGTGAGCGCGAAGTAAGGATATCCTCCTCCTTCGCCGTCATCTGCTTAATCTCAATAGTCGATTCATTATGCAGGGGATGTCCCTCTGGATAAAATCGCCCACCTGATGGCAGTTCTACGAACTCAGTAGGAACCACAAATGAAAATGGGCTTTCCTGCGTGTCTTCTGTTAGCTGTGGGATAGGCGCTTCTGAATTCGTATGTTTGGCGCCGCTCAGCCGTTCTCTATTTCTTGACAATATACACCTCTCAAATTATTAATTGTCTTTATACACCGAAGAATTCGTTTCCGCCACTTCCGGCTGTTGCTGCAGAGGAACCAGCTGTTTCGACGCGGGCCCAATCATATTTAAGGGTCACACTCATTTCGCTAAGCTCGTCTTCACCATAGGAAAGATCACCATACTTAACTTCTGTAAGAAACGCGTTCCATAGGGTCCAAGTCTCAAGTGGCTTACCATCAGAGTCGATCTGAGTGATATAGACGGTGCCAAGGGCGCCGGCTGATTTAGCCTTTGACATGGTCCCCATTTGTTCTGCAGTAGCGTCCGTGGGTGGTGCATATCCTGATAATACCACAATGTCTGACAGAGTTGCAGCCATATCTGGATTAACTGGGTCAACAAGGGTGACAGCACACTCGTTCCACGTTACTGAACCGGGGTACTGAAAAGTATGGTTCAGATATTTGTGCTCGGCGGTCGAAATAGTAAAAGAAGGCTTCTGCACCGTCTTTGCATACCACAAGGTGGCCCCGTTTCCGCCCGGATCTTGAATACCGGTAAATTCTACTGTAAATCTAAAAGATCTTTTCGGATCTTTCAGGGTGGTGTCTTCTCCAAAGTTTGTTGACCAGAATGGCATTTTAAGTTATCTCCCTTAATATTGTAACTAGTTGGTTCATAATTTATTAGTCGTCAAAAGACGCTCCAGTTGATGCGATAACAAAGTCAATCGCAATGAACTCGATGGCACGTGCTGGTTTGACCATAATCTTCGCATACATGATGTTCTGATCAATGAGGTCCGGGGTCGTAGTTGACTCATCTAAAATCAACTTATAATCCGTAATACCAAACGTGGTCTTCACATTCGCAAGGAATGGCTCCACAAGAGAGCGGAATCGATTCCATGTCGCTTGTACGTTTTGTTCGAAGAGAATCTTCGATGAGATGATGGAAATTTGCTTCTTGAGATAAATTACCAATCGGCGTACGTTAATACGGTCTAGTGCAGACTGACGCTCTTGTAGAGTTTTCTGTCCGAAGACTACAATGCCCGTAGATGGGAAGGAAGCAATCGGATTAATACTCGCTTCATAAAGCAAGTCGCGCTCTTTAGAAGTCAGTCGTTGAGTAACGTTCAAGATTGGAATACCAGCAGCACCCTCAGTGAGTCCGCCGCGGTTAAAGCCTGCGGGAGCAAACCAAAGCTGCGATTTCTTCTCAGAACTGGCGAGCACTCCCATCATAGCAACACTTGGTGGAATCCACAGCAAGCGGCCGGTGCCTTCATCACGAGTTTGTACCCATGGATAGAAGGTTGCGCCATAACTTGTGTCAATCTTGCGATCTCGAAGTGCGGTTGCTGCCTGAGTAGGCGTTGATGCAAGTCTGCTAGCTTTTGTGCTACGTGCGGATTGTTGTCCCTCGCTGCTAGGTAGAAAGACGTTCGGCAGATCGATGAGAGCCATGGCATCGCCGCGCGCGGAGCATATATCCATTGCCTTCTCGGTCAAATTGTTGTTCGTCAGCCCGGGAGCAACTAGCATATTCATGTCGACTGCTTCTGGATCTGAAACAGAGTCCATGGCGCGCGCCCACGTGTGGTAAATATAACTGTTGTCTTCCGTTGCACTGGTGGACATTCCGCCGTTCCATGCGGGATCTGGCTTGGTGATGTCCCAGCCATCGGTACCGCCCCATAAGGGCAGAGTAAATTTGTTGTAGCCGGCATCCAGCAGATCCTTGTAAGAGCCACTCGAAGTTTTTGACTCTTCACGTTGGCGTGAACCAGAAACGTAAGCGTAGCCACCCTTGGAGCCAGAAATGATATCATCAAGCGACATAACATAGGCGTAATTCTTCACACCCGTTTGATTTGTTCCTGCGGTCGGATCGTCGAGCCAGCTGTTATCCCACATCCGGTGAATTTCTCCAATTCCAGCTACTGGGATGGTGCTCTGCGATGTGCGTGTAGTCTGCATACCGAAGTAAGCGTTCCGAGGATCCGTAAGTCCGCCGGCAGAAGCCGAGACGCGGATACGAGCTTCGGGGAAAATACACTTCATCTGAAGAGACAGAAGCTTTGTGGCGCCTTTCAAATCGCAACCATAGTTGAATGGTGATGACGAGCCCGTGTAGGCATACGCGTCGTTTGCGACGGCCGGGCCTGTGGGAAGTCCCCACATCTCGATGGTTCCATCGGCGGGAGCGCTCCCGAAATTAATGTAAGTGTTTGTGCAGCCCATGAGCCCCTTCTTCAGCTTTAACTCACTGGAGTTTCCTACTCCGCCACTAAGTGCAACATCTGCGAACTTGGGGGGACCGAAATAGCCGAACGGAAGTGTAACTGCGTCTAAGGCGCCGGCTTCCACATCAGCGTTCATTTGAACGTAAACAAACTTGGACTGGTTTGGGTACTCGCCGTACTCACGCAAACGCTTCTCGTTTGCATCCCAGGTCACATATCTGTCTCCGATCTTGCGCCCAACAAAATTAGGGCTAGAGGGATTGAGGGTGCACTCGTCAAAGCGCTCTAATATGACTACATCATTATCAGTATCGCGCATATCGCGAATGATAACTGAGAAGGTGCCGTAATCAGTCGTAGAGTTGTTAGACTGGCGAATATTCGAGATAGAGATTTTTACGTTATTCTGTAGCCATTCGCCATGGCCGCGTCCGATCAGGCGGAAAAGCTTTTGCATGTTCTGGGGATAGAAATCTGTGGCAGTCTTAAGATCCTGTCCGATAATCCAACTTGTGCGCGGCTCTGTATGAGCAGCTTTTTTCATATATGCTGGAGAATCAGTACCGTCTGTCGTGCTCTGCAAAGATATGGGTGCAATCATACCTGCTAGTGTGGTAGAGGTAGCGAGCCCTGTATCTAACAGATCCTGGTCAAAGGTCTCTCCCAAGAAGTAGTTAACACGGGCGCCGGAGGGATAGAAGTTTTGAGTATTTCCATCGCCATCGGTTCCCACCAACTGCGGATTAGTGTTCAACTGCTTGCGAATATAACGCTCGTTGGCGTCACTAAGGCTTACACTATAGTTGTTAGTGCCTGCTGAATTCGACATCCGGATGGTGAAAATGCCACTGTTAGCGTTAATAAGGGTGTTGATAGAGGCTGTCGTTACTGTGGATGAACCAGAGGCTCCATAAATACTTCCGGAAAGCATCGGGGTTCCGTTCATCGTATAGATGATTCCAGCAAGAGAAGCTGTAAGGATATTCTGGGCGCATAGCGTACCGTCCGATCGGGAACCAGACTTGAAGGCCCACAGTCCCCAGGCGCCGCCTGTATTGTCAAGGTTTGTACTAGCAGAGACGTAGGTGGTCTTCCATCCAGCCTGGGCGGCCGCATCGGAAGAAGTCTGCCCTATCGCCGTTTGCTCGCCTAAAAGTCGCACAAACGTGACTGGTGCCACGGCGCCGCGGAGGAATGCCTTAGCACCATAACCACCGTACATGGGCGATACTGTGTTAGTTTCGCGGAATACATCACTGTTTCCGCCGCCCGGGACAGTGTCCCCAAACATCTCCACAAACTTGGAGTATGAATCCACCTTTATGGGTGTCATAGCAAGGCCGCGTCTGGCGCGCCCTATAACAACTGGTCCGATTGGAGGAGCTGTTCTTGGTATAAAGGAGTTATCAATCTCATTGATAAAAACTCCCGGAGATACAAACTTAAAATTCTTTACCGACATCTTTTTGGTCCCTTCCCTCTTTTAAAGTAATTTGAGTGTGATTGTCAATCATCTGTAAATAGTATTTTCAAGTCCAAAAGTCTTGAACAGATTTAATAAAATACATTTTACTTCCTGAACTACTTCTCAAAAAAGCCTTCATTTCCAGGAACAGGTGCAACTTCACGTGGAAATGTAACCTCTACGGTGTTCTCATCCACTTTAACAATCGGTCGATCATCATTTTCTCCTTCCCCGATTAAATACCCTAACACCCTGATCCCTATCTCGGTCGTGTACATCCTCATGTCTTCTTGCAGGTTAGATACATTATTACTTTGAGTAAAGTTTTGTTCTATAAAAGCTTCGTATAAATGCCCGTTTCGTTTAAGCGTAAATGCATTAATTTGTCCTGTTCGTGCAATAAATGGCTGTGTAAGGCTGTTCATTTGTTCTTGATACTCGCTCTTTATCACTATTTTATAATCAACGTTAATATATACCGGGATCGGAATTGACAAAGACTGGATTACTATCTTATTGTTGTCTCGGGGATAGTGTTTTTGTTCGTTTCCAGTAATTGGGAGTGCGCGCATTGCTGCAGCAACAGCAAAATTCCTAGTTTTATCTTGAACGATACGTTTCGCAATTACCATGCGACCGGTTCGACCGTCTTTATTGTGTGAATAAAGATTAGCTTGAAAAGATCCCTTGCGGGTGGGGTCTTTGACGATTCCTGTGCGATCGATGCTTACAATCGGCAGCTTGAGGGCGCCACCATCGTCTCGTAAAGATTTTTCATGCTTTATTTGGTAAGCGCGCTCGGGTGCTTGCCACAAAACAGGCACCTTGGTGAATCCCTCGTTGGTTCGAGCGCTTAAATCTAGATCTTTCTTAAGCCAAGAAACTATAGCATAATCAATACTCTCGATACTGGAGCCCAACATTCCAATATCCTTCAGAGTACCCTCACGGAAATCGGGGGGAAGCATGGCAAAGTCAAAATTATCAGGTAGCATCAAATAGTCCCTTTCTTGCGCGGCGGCATCTTGCAGAGATTTCAAATCCGTGGTCAACTTGACCAAATAGCTTTTTCTTCTCTTGTAGAGTAACTATCTCGTAATAATATTCTCCGTATAAAACAAAATCCCCTTCTCTAACATACATGTCCTGATCTTCCTCTAAACGACGCTTATGAAAGTGCACATTTATTTCCCAAGTCTTATCAATGGCTGCATTCTCCATATAGTCTGTGGAATAGTCGGTAAATTCGACAAGCGCATAAATTCTAATGGGCGGCAGATAGGTTTTTTCTATCGCCTCACCATATAACTCATGAAAGTCTGTGCGCTCAATGTCAATCGGGTAATACAAAATTTGCTGGCCAATGACTTTTTCAATTAATTCGTCATTAACCTGTTTTACTAAATTTCGCTCTTTTTCTCCAAAGAATAACGGAGGGGGAGGGTTCTTGGGTCTATTCCATTCATCTGACATTCATTCTACCCCACAAATATTGGCAGCGGAGAGTTCTTAAAGGTGGTAGCGGCTGCTTCGCTCTTTTCACTATCCTGCTTCACTAGCTCGACATACTCCATCTCTTTCAACATCTCTATTAGTTTGTCTTTAAGGTTTGTTTGTTCATCCTTAGCTTGAGATAACAATTCACTATGGTTGAGTACCACGCTGTCGCCCGGAATAGGCATCGTTTGAAATTTTCCTCGAATTTGACCTAGCATCTCTTTGCAAAGCGCCAAGCAGTATTTTCTAATCCACTGTTTACCTATAGCATTAATGTTTTTATAGGGAAGATTATCGAAGGGTAACGTATTAACGTTATTTACCCCCTCTGTGCCATCTTTCATTCCTTCATTCTCTTCCCATGCTTCCGGCATGACATAAAATCGTAACCACATCCTATCGATATCGGTAATGTCCCAGTGTCCAGGGGTTGGGTAAAGCCGCAACTTATTGTCAATTAACTCATAAGAATAGTGGGAGGTTCGAGTGAAAAGCGAGTCTTCATACATTATAGCCTGCATTTTGTTTTGCCATGTAGGAATAATCTCAAATGTAGAGTCATCTGCGTACTGTCCATAGGTCTGCATATTCCCTACAACTCCCATTCCTCCATAATAGCCGTAAAATCGCCACATCGCCCGGGGAGATTTATAAAATACCTTGGTAACATATATTCTTTTGCCTTTGACTTTACCCGAATAGTCAATCGACTGTCCACGATCGTCATGGCCAGCAGCAGAGGCACTACTAATAATAGATTGTACGTTGTAGTCTTGCTGGTTAGACACAGGCTTAAAGGACGCTGAATATTCGGGCACAGTGCCCCCGAAACCAGCAACTGCAGCCATGCCGTCGCCAACTCTTTTTGCATATGTCATCTGAAACCGTGTAAACCGCAGATTGCTTCCAGTTGGTCCGGTGCCGTCTTTAATTTGTCCCCAGTGATCAAAAGTACCCGTCGTATTGCCTAAAGCATCCGACAACATATTTTTCCCTTGGTGAAGATTAAGAATATAAGAATACTCTAATACTGCCTCTTCATAGGCTGAGTAAACATTGGCCGGTGTTAACTCAATGTCAACAACATCTCCTCCCAACTTCTTATACACGTATGCAACTTGGCTAGCTGCA